>Ga0310121_10000933_pt1 | contig 30984 bp, 25 predicted proteins | sample CB27_Tmax_986_MG_FD_203504 | JGI IMG/M metagenome (GOLD analysis project Ga0310121, IMG submission 203504) | Marine microbial communities from Western Arctic Ocean, Canada - CB27_Tmax_986 | ecosystem: Environmental > Aquatic > Marine > Oceanic | place: Canada: Western Arctic Ocean | collected... | reverse complement strand
CTTGTTTGTTCCATGTTCACTGCGGTCTACGTCACACGTCGCATCTTTGAATGGATGTTGAACCGTGGCCTGACCCAGATTCGATTCTAGCCTTGGTGGGCAACTAGGGAGACACCGTACCATGCAGATCGTACGCCCCGACATTAATATCAACTTTATGAAAGCCACCCGGTTTACCACCGCGCTTTCCATCGGATTGGTCCTTGCTTCCATGGGCCTCCTGGGAATGCGTGGACTCAATCTCGGTACGGATTTCACCGGCGGAACAAAGATCCTTGTGAAATTCAAGAATTCCTTCCGTGCCGCTGAGAAAGAGAAGGTGAAACTGACGTTCGAGAACGACGGGCTTGCACAGAAATTCGGGACCCCCGAAGCTCCAGCGACCTGTGCCGTCGATAAGCCGAATGCGACCACACTTACGGTGATCGTTTCCGGCCAACGCGCAATGCTCCCAGCCGAGGAGCAGACAAAGCTGTTCACCGAGTTGTCCCGGAAGGCCGAGTTTCGAAGTCTCCTGGATATAAAGGACACCGGGGGTACTCTGACCGCCACCTATACCTTGAAACCTCTCAAGCGTAAGGAACTGCGCACGGCCACCGCTGCACTCGCCAAGGAAACGAAGAAAACCGATGCCCAGATCGATGTTCAGGATTTCGTAGAGGGCGCCGGAAGTCGCTCCGACATCATACGTTTTCAAATCAGTACCCAGCTCACCTCCGTTCTGACAGACTCCATTCGCGACCGTTTGAAAAAGACAATCACGGAAGCCGCCCCCTTCAAGGACCACTTGGATGGCCCGGTACTGACCACCCGCGACGGGGAAGATAAGTTTCTTATCCAACTCAAAGAAAAACGAAATCTCCAGCAGGCCGAGAATGAGCTTCGCGCCATCTTCAAAGCCCAGGGCCTCGAACATGTAGCAATCACATCCGATGTTGAAGTACGTGCGAAAAATGCCTTCTACAAGCGAGTAAACTCGGAGTTGAAAGACGGGCTGATCACCGACAAGGAAAACCGGAATCGCCGGAAAGCCTACCAGGAAGAGCGTGCCCTTCGTCTGGAAGGACAAGGCAATGCCGCCTGGCGGATGGACGACCCCGCAGACACATCGTTCTATGTCAGCGTGGAACAGTTACGTGCCAAGCTCGAAACCAAGTTCATGGCGGAATTTCCGGGCTCCTTTCAGGGCATCGACTCCTCCTCGTCGATTTCTGCCACCGTTGGTGCGGCCATGTTCAATAAGGGCCTGCTTGCGATCATCTATGCACTCCTTGGGATTCTGGCGTACATCTGGCTGCGGTTTGACATTCGCTATTCTCCAGGTGCGGTTGTAGCCCTGGCTCATGACGTCTTGATTACTCTTGGGATCTTCGCTGTATTCCAGATCAAGTTCTCCCTTTCCATCGTCGCCGCGTTGCTCACCATCGTCGGCTACTCTCTCAATGACACGATCGTTGTGTATGACCGTATCCGAGAGAATACCAAACGAATGCGCCAACTGGACATCCGGTCGGTCGTCAACCGGTCGATTAATGAAACACTGAGTCGAACCCTTCTCACATCAATCACGACGCTTATCGTGGTTCTCTCCCTGCTGTTCTTCGGGGGCGGGCTCATCAGCGATTTTGCCCTGGCTTTGACCATTGGGATCATCATCGGTACCTATTCCTCGGTCTACGTAGCCAGCCCAGTCGTTGTCCTATTGGATCGGTTTGTAGAGCAAAAGAAGGAAGATCAACGCGGTGCAACGCCACGAACGAGTACCGTTTAGGCATTGAAAGCGTTTTCATTGGGATGGAATTCAGCAGATCCCTGCGGTAGTACAGCCCGTTCCGAGAAATCCATTTACATGGAATCCTCATTTCGCTAGGGTGCGCCGCATCTGCGGGGATTTGTACTAGTTATCTTCTTATCGAGGTCAACATGGCTAAGATCAAAACCGTACATGTCGTTGGAACCGGTACGATTGGAGAACCCCTGATCGGCATGCTCGTGCGACGACGGGAAGCACTCGGGATCGACGCGATCACATTCCATAAGCGAACACCACTCTTCACAGATCGCAGTAAGGTTACGGCAGTAATAAAGGCCGGTGCGGCTCTAGCAGTGGACGCTGACCGTTGGAATGACTTTGCGGAACTCGGGATGACCCCTCAGTACACCGCCGAACAGGCCCTGGAACAGGCTAGCGTAGTCATCGATTGTACCCCGGTCGGAAACAAGAATAAGGAGGCGTTGTATAATAACTACGTTTCCAACACGATGGGATTTGTTGCGCAGGGGTCCGAATTCGGGTTCGGAAAGCCCTATGCCCTGGACATGAACGACGCGGCCCTTATTCCCGGCCAGGAAAAGTTCATACAGGTCGTGTCCTGTAACACCCACAACATTGCGGCCCTTATTCGCTCTATTGCCCTTCAGGATAACGACCCGTCGAATCTGGAAGAGGCTCGGTTCCTCTGTATTCGTCGAGCATCTGACCTCAGCCAGGAGGACAGTTTCATTGCGGCACCAAAGGTCGGTCCACATAAGAATGAGCGCTTTGGTACCCACCACGCCCACGACGCCCATCGATTATTCTCGACCCTTGGATACGATCTGAACTTGTTCTCATCGGCTATGCAGGTCAACACCCAGTACATGCATACCATTCACTTCAGCCTTCGACTGAAAGAACGAGTCACGCAGAAGGAAATTGAGAACCGATTGAAGAACGCCCGCCGTGTTGCCGTTTCCCATAAGATGATGGCCAGCCAGATTTTCTCCTTTGGTCGTGATTACGGTGCCTTTGGCCGTATCCTCGACCATACGGTCGTACCCATCGACGCCCTGACGGTCCGTGATAACGGCCATGAAGTGGTCGGTTTCTGCTTCACACCGCAAGACGGAAACAGCTTGATGTCCTCGGTCGCAGTTGCTTGCTGGCATCTGGATCCAGAATCCTATCTGAAACGATTGAGCGTCTTTGATCCCTTCTGCTTCTCCGAAATTTAAACAGAGATAAACTCTTGGAGCCGATTCGCACCATACATCGTCATTTGCTTGAGCAGGAGAAGAAACACCCTGAAGCGGAAGGTGATTTTACCCAGCTCATGGGACAGATAGCGCTGGCGGCCAAGATTATTGGGAACAGCGTCAACAAGGCGGGACTCCTGGACGTCCTCGGGGGAACGGGCAACACCAATATCCAGGGTGATGCTGTCCAGAAGCTCGATGTCCTGGCCAACACCATCATGAAGGATGTGCTGTTGCGGAGCGGTACGGTCGCGGCAATTGTCAGTGAAGAGGAAGAAGAGATCGTCTTTCCAGCGGCCGAAGATCCACGCGGACCGTATATTGTGCATTTCGACCCGCTGGATGGGTCCACCAACATCGATGCGAATGTCTCAATCGGAACGATTTTCGGGATCTACCGGAAAGTGAGTTCTACTTCTGAGGTTACAGACGAGGATATCCTCCAACCAGGACGGGCGCTGATTGGGGCCGGTTACGTGGTATATGGGGCCTCCACCATGTTGGTGTTCAGTTCCGGAGATGGTGTCCATGGGTTCACCTATGATCCGGCGTACGGTGAATTCCTGTTGAGCCACCGTGATATAAGTATACCGAATCAATGTAAGATCTATTCGGCCAACGAAAGCCGCACGAGCCACTGGCCACCCGGAGCAAAAGAATTTATCGACCATATCAAGTCGCGCTCCGAGCCCCGTTATCTAGATATAACCACCCGCTGGATCGGTTCGTTGGTCGCAGATGTTCATCGGAACATTCTTTATGGCGGTGTATTCCTCTATCCAGAGACGAAGAACGATCCTAACGGTAAATTACGCCTTCTCTACGAATGCGCCCCTCTGGCCTACATTGTCGAACAAGCGGGTGGTGCTGCATCTACCGGTAAAGTACGTATCCTGGACATCGTCCCCGACGCCCTACACCAACGTGTACCCTTCTGTATCGGGAATCGTGATGAAGTCGCGCTATACGAATCGTATATCGCTGAGTTCGCCAAGAAACTTCAGGCCTAGATCCCCTCGTAGAGCCGCCTCGAAAAACGCTGACTCAGTCCGGCTGCTTCGATCTGTTGGGCCGCCGACTTAATGTCGTAGCCCAACCGAACGTATTCGTATTCCCCAGATTCCGTGTCAACAATAACGAAACACAGATCAGGGTTTCGATCTCGTGGCTGTCCCACGCTACCCACAGTCATGATAATCTTCTCGCCGTCCCCGGGTGTTTCCGTGGTCCCGGTCACGTCGCGAACCTCATCTTCTGCAAGGATGAATGTCTGCGTCAGATGGCTATGGCCAATGAAGCTATATCGGTCCAGTTTGTCGAGGATCTGCAGATGATAGGCAGCGTCGCCCTCATGGACCATATAATAGAACCCACTCGGCAAAATCGGTGCCGAGTGAAAAAATCCGAAGTCACCGAGCTTAGCCGTGTACGGTAACGAAAAGAGCCAGGAAAAGTTTTCATCCGTCAGGCGGTCTCTAGTCCACAGGATGACGTCTTTGGCCTCCTGATAATAGTAGGACTCCTCCATCGCCCCGATCACGGCCGCATCGTGGTTACCAAGCAACGTGATGTCACACCGGTCCCGAATCAAATCACAGCAGGGGTTTGGGTCCGCGCCGTATCCGACAATGTCTCCGAGACATACCATGCGCTCAATACCCTGGCCCTCGGCATACTCAAAGGCCTTTGAAAGAGCCTGGATGTTGCTATGAATATCGCTGATGATACCGATCTTCATGGGCTGATGGTGCGTTGAGAGGCGACTGGTGTCAAGGAGACCTTCGTCAATGTCTCGCCGGAAACGGGGCGCTTTACAACCCAAACGCCCTCTTTGTTCTTCCATCATACAGGCCAGCGAAACATTGCAATGAACTGGATTTCGTGATCTTCTGAAGTGCGTCGATGGGGAAACGATGGGGCCTGGAAAAAGAAAACTGTTCGTTATGCTTCTGGCCATCTCGGCGCTTGCCCTTGGCCTCATGAGCCTGATTCAACCCGACCCAGGAAATATCGCTGGTAGCATGGCCCGGCAAAGCTTTGGCCAGGACGACCCCTTTGGAAACGCAATTTCCACCGCGAAATTGCAGATGCCACAACTCGGAAATGTAGATGTGGCGAACCAGAACTGCCCGACCTTGAAGACGGCTATCCAGGCCCAACGGTCCAAGGAACTCCGAGAAAGCGACGCAACGGACGAAGAATCAACCCCCTCCACACCCAGCAGCCACAATCTGATCTGCAATCACGATGGCTCATCGTTCCAACTGCAGCTCCAGGAATCCGACGGGAAGATCATCGCAGAGGTCGAAAAATCAATTCCAACCTGGGTGGCACTGATCCCGCCGGTCCTGGCGGTGGTATGGGCCTTTCTATTGCAAAACGCTTTGCTCGCCCTTTTTTCCGGCGTTCTACTCGGTGGATTCATCCTCGCCGGATTCGATCCTGTTGTGGCTTTTGAACTTACCTTCGTCGATTACATCGGCGGCACATTGAAGAGTCGAGACAACCAACTCATCCTGGTATTTACCTCTACCCTCGTTGCGATGGTGCAGATCTGTATCGCAACAGGGGGCATCAACGCCTTCGTAGACTGGATCACGCGAGGAAACGCCACCAGACGAAGAACACAAGCTACAACGGTAGCACTGGGTGGGTTGATCTTCTTCGACGACTACGCAAATACCACCGTGGTGGGTAGCTCCATGCGGCCCATGGCGGACAAGAGTGAAACAAGCCGTGAGAAGTTGGCCTACCTGGTCGATGCAACCTCAGCCCCGATCGCCGGAATTGCCCTGGTTTCAACATGGATCGCGTATGAAATCGGCATGTTCGATAATTTCGGGTCCAACAACCTACAACAGTATTTTGGCGACGATGTTACCAACGGATTCAGTGTTTTTCTCCACGCAATGCCCTTCCGGTTTTATTGCATTCTGACTCTCTTCTTTGTGGTGTCTCTGGTCTGGAGTCGTCGAGATTTTGGACCGATGCTTCAAGCCGAACGTAAGGCAAAAAATAGCGCTCGTGAGAATCCAGAGCTGGCCAATCCCGAGGCATCCCCACCGAAAGCACCGGGCCAACGAAAAGCCCGCGCAATCGATGGTATCGGACCAATCATCGTCACATTGGCTGCGATTGTTGGCTGGTTCACATATGTAGCACTAACCCATGAGGTCGATCCGGAACACGCCCATTTGCCGCCACTCGTGCAGGCCATGAACGCAGCCAGTGGGCGTATGCTCCACATCCTGACGTACTGTGGTCTATTTGGGAGCTTGTTGGCGCTACTGTGGGCGACCATTCGTGTTCGATACCCCGTTCGACGCGCCATCGCCGCCTATGTGCACGGAGTACGATTCCTGGCTCCAACATTGGCGATCCTGGTGCTGGCAATTACGATGAAAACCGTGACCGAGGAGCTTGGAACAGGCCCGTTTCTTGGTGCTCTTGTCCAGGGTGCACCAACAGTGCTTCTGCCAGTCATTGTTTTTGCATTGGCCGGATTCGTGGCCTTTGCAACGGGTAGTTCATGGGCGACGATGGGCGTTCTCGTGCCCGTAGCGATTGAGACGGCGGCATCCCTTGGAGCCTCGCATAGCCTTATGCTAGCTACCGCCGCTTCGGTCCTGGACGGCGCCATATTCGGTGACCATTGCTCACCCATCTCCGACACGACCGTGTTAAGTAGTGCGTCCACCGGTTGCAATCACCTGGCCCACGTCCGAACACAGCTACCCTACGCACTTATCGTAGGCATAACCGCCATGGTATTCGGCTACGGCCTATCAACCGCTATAACGGGTGATCCGTGGCTCGGCTATGTCACCGGCTCCGTTGCACTCTTCGCAATCATCATGCGGTTCGGAAAGCACCCATAGCGACTGCCTTACGGGAGCACACAGATCTCACCTTCGATATTCCCACCGACTCGACAATAGGTGCGTTGGTCCTGCGGTGGTGGGCTTCCGGTCCAATTGAAATCACACCAAAGTAGCATATTGTCTGTGTTCCCATCCGCAGCGAACCATGTGTAGCAGCCGTACACATCGCCCACATGGTTTCCAAAGGCGCCATTGATGGGTTCAACGGACGTTATCACAAAAACCGTCTGCGTATGGTCAAGCATCGGAGGCATTTCGCTATCCATTGGACAGATGTAGTAGCCCTTTAACGTCGCCGTCATTTCCTCGTCAGGCGAAAGAACGGAATCAACAGCGGTGATCGTCTCCACATAGGTATTGCCATCAAACCGGATCACTTCCTTGGAAATCGTGTTGGAGGGCCTCTCATTGAAAAACACCCAGGTCCCCTGAAGTTCACTCTTTCCCGTGGGACAACGCGTGCAAGAGAAGCCAACTTCACCCAAGACCACACCCATAAAGGGATATTGCAGCCCATTCGTACCGGGGACAGATTCTCCAGGGCATACGATTGGGTTTCCTGCCGGTAGTTCCCCCCAATCCAATCGAGCCACGCTTCCTAAGTCGTCGATAACGTTGTTACCCGTTCCTCCCCCCAGGAAACAACCCGAGCATAGGACCAGAAGAAAGAAACCGATTGTTCCAACTGTTTTCATGATGTCCTCAAACTGACCGGTGTGAATCATGATGGGAAAAACTCTACGTAGTATCGCCTTTTCATATCCCTGCTTCCAATTCAATTCCTGTGTTCACAAAATTGAATCGAACATGCCTTGGATCCTACGACAGCCAGCATTGGCACATTCCCGCCAACTGTCCTAGGATAGCGGCCATGGAACCAGAGACCATCAACCCAATCGATCGCTGGAGCGCATTGCGTAACCTACCCTTCGGACGCAGAATTCTGTCGATAAGCTCCGTTGTGCTCGTCTGTATTTGTGGCGGCTTGATCATTGGAACCCAGCAGACCGCACATCTCGCACACGCCGGCAGTCGAGCTGTCCTCGATGGAGCCTATCCGCTCGCGTCCCTCCGGGTTTTGAGCGAATCCATGAACAAGGTAAAAACCCGCTATGTGAAACCAGACCGGGTTCGACCGCGTCTCATGGTCGCAAAGGCCATTGAGTCTCTCCAGCGACATGTTGTCCCCCTTCTGGTTACAAGAGAAGACGGTAATGAAGAAGATGGCCCAGATGGATTGATCGTCCAGATGGGCGATGACAGAGAACAGTTTGATCTTCGCAGCGTGAAAACTATCGACAAGATGGTCTTTGTGTTGATGAACATCTTTCAGTTTATCGACGCTCGATTGCCACCGGACAGCCACCGAGAAGATCTTGAGACGGTCGCCACCAACGCCGCCCTGCATACCCTCGATCCTCATACGACCTACCTCGATCCAGGTGCCTACCGAAACATGCAGGTGGAAACGAGCGGAAACTTCGGAGGACTGGGGATCGTCATCAGTATCGTCAAAGGAGATCTTACGGTCATCAAGGTTATGGAGGATACACCTGCTGAGGAGGCGGGCTTAAAGGCCCGGGATACAGTTCTCCAGATCGACGACGAATCAACCGTAAATATGGATCTGAGTGAAGCCGTAAGCCGTATGCGTGGGAAGCCGGGAAACCCGGTTTCCATTCGAGTGCTTCGTAAAGGTTGGGATACCCCGAGGCCGTTCAAGATTACCCGGGCGATCATCCAGATACGGAGCGTTGTTTCCAAATTGCTGGACAAGTCCGTCGGATACGTCCGCCTCAAGAACTTTCGAGCCAATACCTCGAAACAATTGAAAGCCCACCTGAAGCATCTGGAGAACGAAGCCAAAGAGCCTCTTCAAGGTATCATCCTTGACCTTCGCGGCGATCCGGGCGGGTTCCTCGAACAAGCCATCCGCGTAAGCGATGTGTTCCTTACCAAGGGAGAGATCGTACGAACGATTGAGGCCGGTGACAAGCTTCGTAATAAACGAGAAGCACGACCTGTCACAGATGATGAATCCAAGGAAGTGAACACGGATTATGAGAACGTCCCTCTCGTTGTTCTCATCGATTCCGGTTCCGCCTCAGCAAGCGAGATTGTTGCGGGAGCCCTGAAAAATCATGGTCGGGCGGTCGTTGTTGGAACCCGGAGCTTTGGAAAAGGAACGGTACAGGGAATCTACGAATTGGGCGATGGTGCCGTGAAAGTGACCATCGCCGAGTACCTCACTCCAAATCAGGTACCCGTACACGAAGTAGGTGTCGTTCCACATATCGAGTTGAATCAGATCGACCCCTCTCCGGATGATATGCTCGTATTTGCCCACAAACTCTTCGACCGCGGTCCCAAGAAAAAGGCCAAACCAGGTTCACGTTTACGTGCAGCCCAGGACACCAAGCCTCTTCGGGTGGTTTATTTCGTAAAACCGCATAAAGAACTGGACGAAGAAGAGCGAGACAAACGTCGGTTCGAGTACGACGTTGTGAAACAAGATTTCGCGTTGAAAATCGCTGAGGCGCTGACTACCAGTTCAAAGTCCGCAACGACCAGTGGTCTCCTGAAATCTGGCCGTGTCAAAATCGATGCCCTTGAGCGCGAGGAAAACAACCGTCTCGAGAAGGCACTACTCAAACATGGAGTCGATTGGTCCGCAGGATCCAGAGTTACACGCCCACGGCTAGAGACGGAAGTCATCATGGATCCTCCCGGTGGTTGGGTCGTCGCAGGTGAATCTCTTCAAGTCACCGTTCGCCTGACGAATACCGGGACCAGAGATCTTCACCGCATTCACGCAATCGGCAGCTCAAATAGTCGTTTACTAGATGCAAGAGAGTTTCTCTTTGGACGCATAAATCGTGGACAAACCCGAATATGGACAACCGAGATCAAACCGGCTCTCAAATCGAACGCTCGTCAAGATCCCCTCAACCTCAAGTTCTACCAGGACGGGGAAGAAGTGGGACTCGAACGAAACATCGTAGTGGGAATACGCGAACCTCAACGCCCACAATTTGGATTTTCCTACCTGGTCGATGACACAAACGGTGGCAACAGTGACGGACGTATTCAGCGAGGGGAGACCATTTCACTCACCGTACTAATGAAAAACATCGGTACTGGATCCTCACGCGAGACTACCACGCTATTGAAGAGCCTGGCGGGCGAAGGTCTCTTTCTCGAGCGCGGCAGAAAAACAGATGAGAAACATATGGATCCAGGAGAGATGCGCCCGGTGTCCTTCACATTCGAGGTTCGACCAACACTGTCCACATCAGTGATTCCCTTTGAGGTGCAGGTCCGTGACCGGAAGAATGGTGTGATCCTCAGCCAACGGATCAAGTTGCCTGTACATAACTCGACAGCACGGCAAGGCACCTCGTCCTCCGACGTATTCATTGTCCGTGAAGCGACAAAACTCTACGGAGGGGCATCCACACGCTTTCCAGTCCTCGCCGAGGTCACACCTGGTACTCGACTGGCCATGAATGTGTCGGCAGGTCGATGGGGCCGCGTAACCCTGGGCACCAATCTCGTCGGCTGGACCCGTATCGACCTCTTAGAATCCACATCCGCGGCAGAATCGCCAGCACAAGACACACCGGTCACCATCAGTCATCGCCCACCCAAGATCGAAATCACGAAACCGACAGAACATTATGTAACCAGCACGACATCTCCCCTCAAAGGCCAAGTCATATTTTATGGCACAGGAACCCCTATCGAGCGCGCTGTATCCATTTTTGTGGGGCGTAGAAAGGTCTGGTTCGACGTACGGCGAAACATTGTGGATGACCTGGTGGTTATCCCCTTTGACCTGACCGTGGACCTGAAGGAAGGCCAAAATCGGGTTTCCATCCGTATGAAGGAAAAAGATCGCGGTGAATCGTACGAAGCGATCCTGATCTACAGGGAAAAACAAGGTGGTGCCAAATGACACGCGTAACAACCCTGTTCACAATATTCTGCCTCGCATTGTTCAGCCTCAACACCGGCCTTGCACAGGAAAGCCAAACCGACGCCAATGCTTACGCAAAACGTAGAGATGCAAAGAACGAGGCTCTCGCCAAGGCACAAAATGCGTTACGAACCCGTAGTTATCATGTCGCTTTGAAATACCTGAAAAAGGCTATGAAGCTCAGTAACCAGCCTATGGCCGACGACCACTTCAATCTGGTCCTCGTCGCTGGGCGGCTGAACCAGTGCTCGGACGTCCTGATACATACGCAGGCTTTTGCTCGCCTTGCACCGAAGGACAAGGAAGGAATTACAGAGTTAAACGTCATCGTGGATAAATGTCTCGATGGTCGAACAGACATCGCCACGCTACACATCGACGGAATCCAGAAAGACGCCAAGGTAACTATCAACGGGATCCTGATGTCCACAGGCCCCTTAGAAAGTACTCGACTCCTACCCGGTACGTACGACTTGAATTTCGTGCTCTCGGAGCATGTATCCCAGAGCCAGAAGGTCGTCTTGGGAAAGAGCGCGTCGGAAACACTGACTATTGTCTTGGATAAGATCACGTACTACGGCACGCTAAACGTAATTACGAACCCAGCGGGAGTACAAATCTCAATCGACGGCGTCAGCAAGGGCCAGACCCCGTTGGAGGCCATGAAACTCGCGGTCGGAAAACACTTTGTCGAGCTCAGCCTACCCGGGTATGATCGCTTCATTCGAAACGTTCACATCTCTCGAGATCAGGTGTACGATTTTGATGCTATTCTTGAGAGAACGGGGACAGTGGACCCAAAGTGAATAAAATCGAGTCAATCTCTGGAAACTTCGAATTCTTGAATATTTTGTAGAGTTACGCGTCAGTGGCGGATATGAACCCTCAGCCCGAACCCGGAAACGGGGGAGATCTGGTATCTCGGTTACGAACCGGGGACTCCAGAGCATACCGTGAACTCATGCATACCTACGAACGCCGACTTTTTGCTTTTGCATACGGATTTCTTCGGCAGAACGAAGACGCTATGGATGTTGTTCAGGAGACATTCCTTCGGGTCTGCAAGAATATTGGAACGTTCAAGGGAGAATCCGCGTTCACAACATGGCTCTATCGAATTACCCGAAACCTATGCATTGACCGCCTCAGGAAAAAAAATCGGGTCTCGATGGGAGAATATAATGACGAACTCAGTAATAAGAATGAGGCCGTGGATAAACCGGTATTGGTATCGAGTATTTCAGAACGCACGCCTGTAAAGGACAATCTCCGAAGAGAACTTCGTGAAGTGCTCTTTACGGCCCTCGAATCGCTAAATGAAACCCACCGGGAGATCCTGTTGTTACGAGAGCTGGAGGGCCTGAGTTACGGTGAAATCGCAGAAATGTTGGATATTCCCATCGGTACTGTGATGTCCCGGATCCATCATGCACGGAAGAAAGTCCAGCAACAGTTAAAACCCTATCTAGAGCCTGAGACCAGCGGAGCCCGTTATGGAAAAAAATGATCAAGAACGAATGCTGTTGGCCTACCTGGATGACGAACTAGATGCCAGTCAAAAAACTGCGTTTGAGGCGATGCTTGCTGCGGATCCAGAGCTACAGACCGAGCTTGGGCACTATCGTGCGATGAGCACACAGATGCGGGCCGAACTACAGGCCATTGCCGACGCCCAGGACTACACGGCTATGGAAGAGACTGTGTTGGAGGCCGTAGCGGTATCTCGACAGACGGTAACAAGCCCCAGGGAATCCGTGCTGGACACGTGGTTCGCGAACTTCCAGATGCTCTTTCGACGACCTGCGGTTTCCTTTGCATTGGGTGCCCTGCTGGTTGGAGGCCTGTGGGGCCTCAACGGTATGTTGACCGAGCGAAGCTCGATTGCTCCCAATGGAGCTGGTGATACTGCAAATGTCGAAGAACGACCGGGCCTACGGGCGCCGGAAGGGGAAATCCGGTTTGTAGAGGTCGAGCACGGACAGGTCACTTTATCACAACGCGGTGGAGATCCAGATGCACCTCCCGTCATCTGGTACGTATCGGAAGCAGAGAAACCACTCGATGACCTGGTTCCGAATGATGACAGTCAAACCTACGATCCAGTTGTTCATATGCCCGATGAAGAGGATAGCTCCGAATGAAAGTCATCCTGAAAGCCGGTGTGTTGTTCATCTTCTTCCTGATCTCAACAACCGCCGTTGCCAAGAAACCCGCCACAGAGGCCAGTACCACCGATAGTGTACGCGGTGAGTTGGTTTTCATCGTTGCAGCGAAAAGTCCCGCCCGCATCGATCGTCGACTACTGCCCATGCAGAAAGACCTGGCACGGGCTTTTGCGCCAAAGCTCAATCGGTTCGACTTTATCGAAAGCTCATTCCCCGCCTTATCCAAGGACGTCCCTCGAACGGCCACATTGCCTGGTGGTGGTAAGTTGACTATGACGTACCTTGGCCGAGAGGGGGAGTACATCGTACTGAAATTAGAGCTGCCCGAATGGAGCGGTCAGGTACGAGTAAAGAACGGAAAACGATTTTTCCAGGCCGGACGACGTTATGGCGATGGTATCCTCGTCATAGCCCTGCGCGTAACGCCGATGCGTTAAAGCCTGTCCCGTACTTCGCTACCGATCAGTCCCGGTTCGCCCGACGGTTATAACATCACAATCGGGCATACGTTCCGTATTTGCCAGGCGGTCAATACCCGCCAAAGCCTGTTGGGGCTTGTCTGCAAGAACCAGGGCATACCAACGACCGCTCTTATGACGACAACTGATCACTTGCGGAAGGCCACTTTCCATGACGGTGCCAAGTAATGAATGAATCAGATCAACGTGGAAAAATGCCGAAACCGTGTCCAGTTTCTCCAGAGGGATCACAATAAGCGCACTTCGATTTGGTGCACCGATGACCTGAGCTCGGGTCGCTTCCGAGTGTGGAGGAGCAAGAACCTGAAGTGCGATGGTCCCCAGAGAACGACGTACTGCTCGAATCAGACCATTCAAATCCGGGCTCTCATCCGGAACCACCAACGCAACATCACGAAAAACCAGACGCGGATCGTATAATCCGTTGGGAAACTGCGCCTTGAAGACCTGCGTCACCTGTTCCGCAAAACCCGGGCCTGGAGGCTTACCGGCAGTAAATTGGCTGCGATAAAACACCAATAAGGACCGGGCAAAGGCATCTATATACGGATCCGCATATAGGGATTCTTCGGGGACCTTCCCGCTGCTAATCGATGGAAACAAACCGTTTCCAAGGGCGGTCGCCAGGGCCTCATTCAACAAGGCTCTTGCAAGATAGGCCTCCGATTCACCAAGGGCTTCAAACTGATTCCACAAGTCCTGGGTCGCTTTCCTGGACCGCGAAAACCAAAGCACGTGGACAAGCTCATGTACGACTACTGATAAACGATGCTCCAGATTATCGTCCGTCAAGATCTCTACGACCACCGCATCTCCCGCCTGGTGGGCAAAGGTCGTCACACCCGTACCCTTTTGAACGGGAATGGGGATAAGGGCAACAGAGACCATCTCGGGAGGAGACCGCAAGGAAAAGAATTGGGCCACCAGAGACAGAAACTCGGTCACCCTATGTTCGGCAAGGAGAGCTGCGAAGTGGTCACGAGCCGGCCCCAGGCGTTCATGCAGTTCATCACTCAAATGCTGTCGACGAAGCGTCCGAACCTCTCGGAGTGCCTTCATCAGAGCATCGTGTTCCTCGGAAGAAATCAGGTCCCGAAGTCGGGATTCTAAATCAGCCAATGTCTTCGATCGGATAGCCAGATTTTCGAGACGCTCTTCCGGATTCAAAATCGGTACAACCGAACTTATCTTCGAGCCATTATTCACGCGCAGGCCTCGTACTCCACGGGTACCCAATGCACGAATCCGCTTACAACTATCACCACCTTCTTTGGAAGAGGTCGGGCTACAGAGAGCCTCCGCAAGGGCTGGAGTTCGTACAGGCAGCCCGAGGATAGACTCCAGACTATAGACAATCTGGATGGGCTCAGAATCGACGACCCGAACTTCGAAATTCACCGGACGTGGTTGGATACTCGGTAAAGCCTGCACATCTTTTGCCGGTGGCTGTCTTGCGCGGGTGCCTCGACTACTACAGCAGAGCACCGTTAAAAACAGGAATCCCGCTGCAAGGCGTGGCAGAACATACAGGATGCGTCGCATTATTTATCCATCCGGTAGAATGCCCGGGTTCATCGGACCGCCGAGAAAGAGCCTACGATAGAGGTCACTCTGCAGAATATTGTGGGGATCCGTTGCCAACTTGAGAGCCTTAAAGGTCTCATAGGACTGGTCAGGTAGAGACCGACGATAGTCCTCCGCATGTAGGGTAGCATCTTTCGCTGGATAGAACCGGCCGCCCGCTGACACCACCAACTGGTCTATCTCTGCGGTCAGATCCAGAATACGCCCGCGGGTTCGTTCATTGATTGCGAAGTCCAACGCCAACGAATAGCCATCCACACCGTGGGAAAGAAGAAAAGAATCGGGACGATGCCTCTTGAAAACCGCTAGATACGGCGGCATCCGGTATTTCTGCGCGAGGTGAAGCGTCTTCGCAAAGACCTCCTGGGCCACGTCCGAGGGGACGAAGCTCTGATGCTGGATAAAACCTCCGGGGCGATAGACAAGACGCCAGTCAGGCACGAAATCCAATAAGAAATTGAAGGCACCAAGAGATTCTCGATGGGATTTTCCACCCGCCCGCCCGGAGCTGGATCGATATTTGACGGCGTTTATCAAACGCATTCCAAGACGATTCGAGAAGGGTTTTAGGAATCGCCACATCCAACGCTTGGGAAGAATACCGAACAACCGACGCGGCAACTCCTGCGCAGATGGCTGCAACGTACGGGCTGGATTGGCTACTTCTTCCACACCGAGATGACGGGCAATGTGAACGATCCCCCGGCCCGCTCCATTCCCCGTCGCAAACGCATCAATCCAGCCCACCAGATAGGGGTGTTCTACGTTCTTTGCGAACACCTCAAACATCTGACCCAGATTCCGGGTACGGTAGGCCTTTACTTCGACATGTCCTGTTTGGATACGTTTCAACCGTAAGGTCGCCGACAGAATGCATCCCAACATTCCAAACGAGCCGATTACAGCCCGAAAAAAGTCCTGGTTCTGATCAGGCCCACATTCGACAACATCTCCGTTAGGAACAAGAACACGAAGCGCTAAGACATGTTCGCCCAGAGTGCCCGCCGCATAACAGTTCTTGCCATGAATATTCATGGCAAGAGCCCCAGCTATGGTCGGCGTCATTGTTCCAGACACCACTGGGAGCCAATACCCGTCAGCGATCACATGGCGCCAGACCTGCTCAACGGTTACCCCCGCCTGCACTCGAATTATTCCGGTTTCGGGGTCCCAGGACTCAATCCTGTTCATAGGCGTACAATCCACGACGACCTGATTACTGTTGATGTTGGCATCACCATAAGAGGCGCCGCCACCACGTAGGTTGATACTACCTCCCGCCTGGGTGACGCCGCGAAACACATCCGCAAGTTGGGCTTCCGACTGGATCAGCACGTTCCAGCTCTGGCCCGTGCATGCCATTCCAAAACCGGACAACTCACCCCATTGTGCATCGTCAGGACGCCAGCTCTCCGTTGAATCGGAGGGCATAGGGTCTGGACGTTGAGTGTTCGACTGCACAGATAGTTCGCTAGATTGTTGTTCGACGAAAAATAAACCCTGGAATCGTACGGATGATCCACATGACGAGACGCCATCGTGCCGGCACATAAATCGTATGTTTCCGTTTCCGGACACCATTATACACGGCCTTCGCCACAACTTCCGGTGCAACGACTGGAAGCAATACTCCACCCTTGATGCCCTGGGTCATGGATGTCCGCACAAAACCAGGCTTTACGGTCAATACCGTAATACCCTTACCAACAAGGCGATTTCGTAGGCTCTCCATGAACGTATTCAATGCCGCCTTTGAGGCGCAGTAGGCCGGACGACCCGTTCGCCCCCTGTCTCCAGCCACAGAGGATATGGCCACCAGGGCCCCGGCCCCTCGTTCCTGGAAATGATTCGCCGTACAATTGAGCCATTGCATAGCCCCCACGGTGTTCACCAACATGGTCTCCCGATCCTTCGTGGAGTTAAACTCATCGGGTTCTATGGTCGGCATGATCCCGGCGCCAAATACCAACACATCAAGACCACCAAGACTCCCAACCAGCTCATTAAAGACCTGCTCGACATCATTCCCGCTAACATCGTGAACTCGAAACACCGGCATCTGATCGGGGTCGTTGATAGACGCGCCTATCTCTTCACAGCGGGCTGACAACTCCGTTTCACGTCGTGCCACAAGCCCAACCCGGGCCCCATGCTTCGCGTACTCGGCCGCTATTGCAGCCCCAATGCCCGAGGAAGCACCAACTACGATAACTCTCTGCTGGCTCATTCGATATCCTTGCGTGTCCGGTTCGCCCGGTCCATAGATTCACCGTGGATTAAAGCTGACATAGGACAGGAATCGTTGCCTGGCAAGCCCAGCCTCTGGAGTTCAACGTTTACGACCTTTGCGTCGCCGCTTTTTGGGGGTTTTCTTTGGCTTCGGTAATTTCCAGGCCAACCGGGGTGGGCTACTCCCATACAACAGGCTGTAGCGGAACCAGGACTCTAAGACCCTTTTGGTGTAGCCACGGGTCTGACGAAAGGGAATTCGTTCGATAAACATATCCAACCCATGTCTATGCATCTTACGTAGCCAGGTCTTCACCCGCCCTTCCCCGGCATTGTATCCGGCTACCATCAATGCGTGATGGGAGAATAGATCCTTCAAGGTACGAAGGTAACGCACCCCCAATCGAATATTGACGGCCGGATCTCTGAGGCTTTCTTCTGTAATCGGAATGGGTGAACCTTTCTTGGCCATCCTTCGCGCCGTGCTGGGTAGTAGCTGCATCAAACCAACGGCATTCGCCCACGATTCAATGGTCGGGCTGAACCCGCTCTCTTCCCGCATCAAGGCCCAGACGAGGAAGGGATCAATTCCCCCCGCCTTGGCCTGGGCCTGAACTTCGTTCTCAAAACCTTTGGGATAGGCCATACGCCAGATGGCCAGGGCCTCGCCCGAGACGGGTAGATCGTGGAAGTTGGATAACAGTCGGCGCAAAACATGAACCGATAGCTGATGTGCCTCGGCACGATCGGCCAGATCGGCCAACAATAAGAGGTTTTCCGGTGCCACGGCATCGCCCAATACGGACAACTGCTTCTGGGCTTCCTCAAACAGGCCCATCCGCACGAGTACGGTGATCAACGCGAAGGCGTCGTCAGACATGGCCCCGGAGCCCTTCACCTTCGCTCGCGTATCCACGGCAGCCAGGGCAGCCGGCGGGTCCAGGAGTGAACCATCTAGAGCCTTTTTTGCCTCTTTTTCTCCCAGTCGTACAACAAGTCGTTCGTAGGCCAATACAGAATAAAAGGACAATCGGGCTTCACGTAAAACCGAACGGTATCCAAGAATCGCCTTCTTTTTCTGGCGCAGTTGCTCGCGCAGCCGAGCATCCCAATAGGCCAGTCGCCCCCGACCGCGATAGCCCGTATCCGCTCTCGCCTTTCGCCGTACATAGCGGATCCTCCGTAGTGCCTCCTTCTTTTTGTTCCTGGACAGGGCGCTCCATACATAGCGCCATCCGATCTCCGGCTGCATATCCCCATCGCGATATCGCCATATGGCGTCTTTCAGCAGATGGTCAGCCCGAGTGCGCCGCCCCAGATCCTCATACGAATAGGCCTCATAAAGAACCGCATCGTCATTATAGCTGTGTTTCGGCCACCGGTTGTGCAAATGCCGAAAGGAACTAAGCGCCGTACGAAGCTGATCTTCACGATAAGCAGACACTCCCCCAAAGTAGAGAAAGTCTGGTTCTATCTTTTCACCTTGGCAAAGACGGCGTCCGCGTTTGTAGTATCGTAGTCCAGGCTTACGATTTCGAAGCTTGTCATAGGATCGAGCCAGCAGGAATAATGCCCTGCACCGCGACGTCTTATCCAGACCAGTGAAGGACTTCAGATGGGGCTCCAACACCGCGATTACGGTAGTCGATTTGTGATTTTTGAACAGTGCCTCTGCCAATTCAAGGCGTTCGTCTGGTTTGAAACAAGACAGGCGATAGTCCTTCCCTGAGAAACATGTTGGCTCCAGCTTTTCCAGCTCGACTCGAGCTTGCGTTCGCATCTTCGAAGAGCCGGTATTCCGGAAAACAAAACGGAAGCTTTGGCTCGCCTCCTTTTTCTGACCGTTTGCCAATTGGCTCATGGCGACCTTGAACCGAGTGGTGTTGTCGGTTGTGCCTCGGTATCTCTTCACCAGATCCCTATGACGTCCGGCCGCTTCCAGTACCCGTGCACGGAAACGACGAGCCCGTCGCCCCAGGACCTTATGCTTCAAAAGTTTCGACAGAGACTTGAGAGCCTGGTCCGGTTTTTTTTGTTCGTGGTACACCACGGCTAAACGTAATCCTGCCAGGTCCGAGAGGGGACTCTTCGACTTTCGTACTCGCCTATACATGCCTGCGGCCTTGGAGAAGGCACGCCCCCGCTCGTAGCACCGCCCCGCCCGAAACAATGCCGCGAAACTCTCCAGCCTGTTCCTGGACTGTTTGGCGATAGCCTCAAAGCTCTTACCACAGTCGAGATATTTGCCCGTGGCCCACTCATGCATAGCGAGTCCACCCGTCTGGTCCGTAAACAAGGGCACCGTATCCGCTCGGAATTGCTTCAACAGAACCGTGTCCAATTCCTGCCCCGCACTGGCGCTACCGGCGGCCAATAGCAGGACAACCAAGAATGTGTACTCTAGCCTCATATCGACAAACATATCCTTAGGGGTTCACAGGACCAAGTATTTCCGGTAAGTGCTAACGAATACTCGGTTCCAGACGGATGGAATCAGTCAACCCAACAAGAAAACCAACGAAGGAGATCCAAAGTTCCCATTACGCGAATGATTTCGTTTGCGGATGGTGACAGGAGAGTTCTCTTGCGGAAACTTCGCTACCTACCTCCAAACCTGATCACCTTGCTCAGTCTCACACTGGGATTGTTGGCAATTCATTTCGCCTTACATGGAGACCCCGAAGAGGCCGCCTGGTTCATTTTGTACTCGGTGCTCCTGGACAAACTCGATGGTGCGCTGGCCCGATTTCTCAACGCACAGAGCGATATGGGCGTTCAACTGGATTCCTTCGCCGATTTTATTGCCTTTGGGATCGCTCCAGGCTGCTTGTTGTACGGTGTTTTGTCGAACATAAATGCGGGGGATTCCTTTCAAGCCAACTTCGATTGGATATACCTCACGGCCCTTGTCTACGTCTTTGGCTGCGTGCTCCGCCTGGCCCGGTTCAACATTGTCGAAGAAGAAAGCCTGCCTGGCTTCTTCCAGGGCCTGCCCTCCACCCAGGCCGGAGGAATCATCGCTGGGTTCTTTCTGGTGATCGACGCCCATGGCGTTAATCTCCAGACTACTTCCAATGGATTGGGAATCATGCTGGTCGTCGTCGGATTGCTGATGGTGAGCCCCATTTATATCCCCAAATTTGGTAACACACGCACGGCCTTCTGGAAGTGGTTTCAGATTTCAAATGTGGCCATATTCTACACTCTCGTTGGATTCCGAGAGTTCCCGGAATACCTCTTATTCATCGGGGTAGCATACCTGTTCACTGGGGCCTATATCGGGGCGCAACGATCCCGAGAACTCCGTAAGGCTGGTACAAACGAATTGCGGGTTGGCGGCAACTGACCGATTGCACTTGCTTTTCAGAACGCCGGTATGCTACACGACGGGCGCCTGTTGACTGAAGATATGCATCCGTTCATGGAGCGATCTTCTAAAAAATGCGCAAGCCCGTTTTCAGGTTTGCACGCCAACGGGAACCACTCGACCCGGGTGGGCATTTTGCCCGCCTTTTTTTTTGACTCCAGAGCCCTTGCAACAAACCGAACCCAATACATCCAAGTCCGTAGATCGAATCCGTACGCTCGTCGAACCTGTCGTTCAAGAGCATGGGATGGAATTATGGGATCTTGTGTTCAGCGGAGATACTTCCTCCGGTGCACGGCTCTCGGTGTTTGTGGAACGGGCCGACGGGTCTGTGGATCTTTCGGATTGTGCTGTTCTGTCGAAGAAGTTGAGCGTCATCCTTGACGTAGAAGACCCCATCTCCGGGGCTTTCCATCTTGAGGTGTCGTCTCCTGGACTGGGCCGTACTCTCCGGACAAATGAACATTTCGAACGATTCATCGGAAGCCGCATAAAAATACGTTTGTCGATACCGATTGATGGACGAAGAAATGTCGTTGGAGTCCTGGAATCTGTGTGTGGCGAAAATATCACCATCATCACGGAAGACGGATCCAGTATCACCTTCCAACAACAGCAGATACGTCGTGCCAATCTCGTCGTAGATATCTCGTTTTCGGGAAAAAGATAAGGAGCAGACTGATGTTCGCATTAGAGCAGGTCATCGACCAGGTAGTTCGTGAAAAGGGTATTGATCGCAAGGTCCTCATCGAGGCCCTTGAAGAAGGTATCCTTCGTGCAGCACAAAAGGTGTTCGGCGAAGAACGCGAACTTGAAACCCACTACAATCCTGAGAGTGGGCAGGTAGAACTGTTTATGTACATGACTGTGAAAGACGAGATCGAGACCCCTGAGTTGGAGATCGATCTTGAATCCGCAAAACTTGTAGACCCTGAAGTTCTGGCCAATGACGAACTTGGCTTTCAGATCTTCTATCGACCGGAAGACAAAGAACGCGCCGAAACTGAAGACCAGAAATTCGGCGACATCCTAGGTATCCGCGCAGCCCGCCAAACCTTTGGTCGAATCGCTGCGCAAAAGGCTCGAAATGTCGTAATGCAACGGGTTCGTGAGGCCGAACGCTCCATGATCTACAATGAGTTCAAAGAAAAGTCTGGAGAACTTGTGACCGGTCAGGTTCGGCGTTTCGAACGTGGAAACGTCATCGTCGATCTTGGGCGCGCCGAAGCTATTCTTCCTCGCAGCGAACAGGTTCATCGTGAAACATGTCGCGCGGGAGACCGTATTCTAGCGTTCGTAAAAAAGGTCGAACGAGAGACTAAAGGACGGCAAGTCGTATTGAGTCGTAAAGACCCGGGTGTTGTTCTCAAGCTGTTCGAAATGGAAGTTCCAGAGATCTACGAAGGTATCGTTCGCATCATGAGCATCGCTCGTGAACCGGGTGAGCGTACCAAGATCGCCGTCGCGAGTACGGCAACGGACGTCGACCCGATCGGTGCCTGCGTGGGTATGCGTGGAAGTCGTGTCCAGGCTGTGGTTCAGGAGCTTCGTGGAGAGAAGATCGACATCGTTCCGTATCACGCCGATGTGGCAAAATTCGTCTATCATGCTATTGCGCCGGCCGACGTAACGCGAGTGCTTGTTGACGAGGATCGACATGTCGTCGAAGTCGTTGTACCCGATGACCAACTCTCCCTCGCTATCGGCCGTCGTGGTCAAAATGTACGGCTTGCGTCGCAACTCGTTGGTTGGACGATTGATGTCCACTCCTTGGCCGAGGTCACCGAGATGACGCGCGAACTCACCTATCACCTAGTTGAGGAAGCAAAGATGGACGAAGAAGTGGTGAATGAACTCATCACCCTTGGATACCATAGCATCAAGCACGTCGGAACAGCCACGCCGGAAGAACTTGCAGCCGTCCCTGGACTGGATGGAGAGGATGCCATGCGGATGGTCGAACTGGCACGTAATGTCATCGATCAGAAGGAAGCCGGTCTCTACGTTTCGCCATTTGCTGAAGAAGCTTCCAAAGAAGATAGCTCTCCTGAAAGCACGGCACCAGACGGAGTGGACAAGGATCTTGCCTATCTTGGGCCCCTTGCGGACCTCGGACCTGTGCCGGACGCACCCACTGCTCCAGTGGAGGAAGGATAGAGTTCGTGGCCGTTATGTCTTCAAGAACCCGATCACATATGCCCGTACGATCGTGCGTGCAGTGTCGAACCCGAGCTCCCAGGGATGAGCTTCTACGTCTAGTGGTAAATCCTGAGGACGGGAATCGGTTTGATCTGACTCTCTGTGGAGAGGGCCGGGGGTTCTATGTGCATGTCCATCCAACGTGCCTGGAGGGTTTTTCCCGGCGCAGACATGCAAAGCAATCGGTACCAATGACCACCGGCGATATTCTTGGTCGTGTCCGAAAACAGTTGGATCAGGACCAGGCGACAGCGCGAAAATTCCAGTGGATGGATGAGGCTGGCCGGATTGAAAGCCACAACCGGGTAACCCGCAGGATTCAACGTTTTCGAGGATGGCTCGCAAATTTCGACCCGGCGAATACATCAGATACACCAAACGACTCCTATTACGGATCCGTAAATCCAGATTTGAACGAGGCATCCAATGCGCGTCAATGAGCTTGCAGAAGAACTGGGCATGTCCCCAGAGGATCTGTTTCAACGTCTACCGGACGTGGGGATCTCCGTCCAGACGACCCGCACCACCTTGAACGACGAAGAGATCGACCAGATCAAGAATGCGCTGGTTGCACCCGTCAATAAGGCACCGTCTGATGAACGACGAGTTCAATCAACCGTAATCCGACGTCGGGCACGACGTAAGAAAGCAGTGACAGAACCGACCGATGAGGCAGAAGCCACGGCCGAAGAGGCACCCAGCCCAATCGAAGTAGTAGAAGAGGAACCGGCTGTAGAAACTGAGAAGATTGCGGCGGAAACAGAAGCTCCCATGCCAACGTTCGCCTCCGAGGACCAGACGATAGAAGCTGGTGTGCGAGATAAAATCCGTAAACCCGTCGAAGTGGCCCCAAAGGAAGCCCCGGTCGAGGAGGCCGTCGAGGCGGATGCTGAAACAACAGACGCTCCAAAAGCGAAGGCAGCGAAACCGGGCTCCGATGAACCTCCCGGAGATTTCATGCCCAAGACCTATAGTCTGGATGATGTGATTCCCGGCTATTCGGAAATGGTCGAACACCAGAAAAAAGCCGAGGAAGAGCGAAAGACTCGGGACACGGAAGAGCCCAAAACGGGCGATGCCAACAAAGCCGATAAGGTAAATACCGACGAGCTCGCGGCGTTCAAAGAGGCGTTTGGTAAAGCAAAGAAGAAGCGGAAAGGGCGCGAATCAAATCAACTTGATGCCAACGCACAACGTCAACTCAGACGCGGCATCGTAATTGAGAACTTCAAGGCGCGTGGGCCAAGAAAGCGAAAGCGCAAATCTGTCGACACACCGACACCGAGTACCTCCGGGACGATGAAGGCCTCAAAACGTGTAGTACGTATGGAAGACGGCCAGATCACAATAAGTAATCTCGCCAACCAGTTAAGCCTGAAAGCTTCTCAGCTTATACGGCACCTCATGGATATGGGTGTGATGGCCTCTCTTAACGAAGTTATCGACCACGAAACTGCAGAATTGATCGCAGATGACTTTGGTTTCACCCTTATAAACACCTCCTTCGAAATCAACGATTTTCTTGCCACCATCGAAGATGAAGATGTGGTCGTCCAGCGTCGACCGCCCGTCATTACGATCATGGGCCATGTCGATCATGGGAAGACATCTCTCCTCGACAAGATCCGCTCCGATAAAACAAATATTGTGGACCAGGAAGCGGGTGGTATCACCCAGCATGTAGGTGCCTATGTGGTACAGGCCTCTGGCCAGGATCTTGTCTTTATCGATACCCCTGGTCACGAAGCCTTCACCGCTATGCGTGCACGTGGAGCCCAGGTCACGGATATCGTAGTACTTGTGGTAGCGGCCGACGACGGCGTAAAGCCCCAGACTTTGGAAGCCATCAATCACGCGAAGGCAGCCAAGGTTCCCATCGTAGTTGCGGTAAACAAAATCGATAAGCCCGACGCAAAACCCGAACGGGTACGTCAGGAGTTGACCGAACATGAGTTGGTAGCCGATGAATGGGGCGGAGACACCTCTTTCATCGACGTTTCAGCCAAGACCGGCGAAGGGCTTGATAACCTGCTTGAAAACCTTGCACTACAGGCCGAGGTCCTCGAGATACAGGCTCCAGTCAACAAGCCCGCACAAGGCGTCGTAATTGAATCTCGACTTGATCGTGGACGCGGCCCGTTGGCAACCATCATCTTGAAAGAAGGTACCCTCTCACAGGGAGCCATCGTAGTCTCCGGGCAGTCCTACGGGCGTGTTCGCCTTCTGCTCGATGACACCTCCCAGGCTGTCGATGAAGTCGGTCCAGGCTACCCGGCCGAGATTGTCGGTTGGAATTCGGTCCCGGAAGCCGGCGATCACTTCTACGTCGTTAGCGACGATAAGGCGGCACGAGACATTACTGAACACCACGAAAAAAAATCTCGGGCCCAGATCGCGAGCAGTACACCACGGATCCTTTCTTTGGAAGACCTGTCCGAGCAAATGCTCGCCGGTGAGGTCCAGGAACTGCCCGTTGTATTAAAGACAGACGTCCGGGGCACCGTTGAAGCCATCCGTATGGCAATGGAAAATATTGAGCATCCCAAACTTTCGGTTCGCCTACTCCACGCGGCTGTAGGTGGAGTCACCGAAGGCGATGTACAACTTGCCTCAATCTCGGGAGGGATTGTATTTGGCTTTAATGTTCGAGCCGATGGGCAGGCCCGTGAACTCGCGGAAAAGACCGGCATCAGTATCAAACTGTATTCCGTTATCTATGAATTACTTGATGATGTGAAAGACGCGATGAGCGGTCTTCTCGCACCGCATATTGAGGAAAAGCTTCAGGGTAGCGCTGAGATCCGGGATACATTCCAGATCACCAAGGTTGGCTCCGTGGCGGGCCTGATCATCAGCGATGGCAAGATCACGCGGAGTTCGATCATCCGACTATTCCGAGACAACGTAAAAATCTACGAAGGTCGGTTGTCTAGTTTGAAGCGTTTCAAAGAAGATGTACGTGAAGTAAAGGAAGGCTTCGAATGTGGCGCGTCCCTAGAGAATTTCAACGACATCAAATCCGGCGATATCCTCGAAGCCTACGAGATAATCGAAACCCAGAGCACCTTTGAGAGTTCGCTCTAGAAGAATCGCTCTGTCTCTGTGCGGAGGTACGCACATGGCCATGTTTGTAGCTATATGCAGCCTGGAACTTGGGCTATACGAAGTTCAGACCCTTAAGGAAAAGCGTAGCATCGTACGGCGCGTTATTCGACGCACACAAGACCGTTTCCGTGTCGCGATGAACGAAGTTGGTGCTTTGGACGACCTGAGTCGAGCCGAAATCGGAGTCGCACTGGTGGGAAATGATCAGTCCCTCCTCAATAGCGTGCTGGACCGCCTTCTCCAATTTGTAGAAAAACTTTATCTCGCGGATATTATCTCGGCAGAATTCACCATTGAGGCCTACTGAGATGCGCCGAAAACAGCCATTTAACCGCCCAGACCGGTTCGGACAACATGTGCAGCGTGAGCTGGCGACCATCCTCCTGAAAGGCCCACTTCGTGATCCGGAAGCCCGGCCCGTAACGGTGACCCATGTTGGCATGTCCAAGGATCTTCGGATCGCGAATGTTCACGTACAAGTTCACTCCGAGATCCAAGACAAAACAAAGGCTATCGAAGCTCTTCAACGAGCTGCTGGATACCTCCAACGGAAGCTCGCACCTCGACTCTCGTCCCGAAATCTACCAGAACTCAGATTTTATCTTGATGAATCTCTGGATGGGGTAGATCGCCTGGGGAAACTCATCAATAACCTCCAGACCGAGAACGGCGAAAGCGACCCAGTACCCGACGAGCCCTGACTGTCATGCATGGATTCTTGATCTTGGATAAACCCAAAGGGGGGTCGAGCTCGAAAGCGCTAAGCCCTCTGCGGCGTACACTCGGGCGAACCGTCCGGATCGGCCATGCCGGCACTCTGGACCCCTTTGCCTCGGGTCTTCTGGTTGTGATGCTAGGCGATGCAACGCGCCTTTCTCGCGTCGTCATGTGCTTGGAGAAACACTATATCGCTCGTATTCAATTCGGTGTTGAAACCGACACTCTGGACTGTGAAGGAAAGGTCGTAGACCAAAAGGACCCGGGCCCCTACGAGCCCATGCGACTATTGGATGCCATCTCCAAATTTCAGGGCACAATCGAGCAGATGCCACCCGTATATTCTGCTTTAAAAGTCGGAGGCCGGCGTGCGTACCGACTCGCGCGGGAAGGCAAAGAGGTCCTATTGAAACCGCGCCAGGTTACAATACACCATATGGCCGTTCAGGCCGTTCGATGGCCAGTGGTGGACATCTCTGTTACCTGCGGATCCGGCACATATATTCGCGCGCTTGCCCGAGACCTGGGCGCTGCCCTGGGTCTTCCAGCCCATCTTACAGAGCTACGTAGGCTACGCATCGGCCCCTTTGATACAGACAGCTTGAACGCCCTATCCTGTTATGAAGAACTCACGAATGAAAATATCGCCTCCAGGCTTATTTCCCCCGGTTTCATTGTGGGGGCGGCCAATCTACCGTCCGTCCAACTATCACCCCAACGGTCGCTCGACTTTGTTTTTGGTAAGCCCATAGAGATGGAAACAGCTGCCATCAACGATACAGAGGAAGTCGCTGTGATGGGTCGTACCAATGCGTCGCAGGAACCACTTTTTCTCGGATTGGCAAAGAACACCAAAGAGGGGCCCCTTCGTTCCACAACGGTTTTGTCATCCGCCCGAAGCCAGGTAGAAGAACATCGCGAGGAAACCGGTTAGCGTATGAGCTCGATAAATTGATCGGGCACATAACCGGGAGCGCGTCCATCCTTGAACGCCACCCGTGTACCACAGCCTTCTACACGACGAGCCCGAATGATCACGCCCTCGGCCAACCATCGGTTCGTCTTCTTCGCCTCACAATTTTCACGAACGGGGGCATCGCGAGACACGACGACTCCGAGCTGGTCACCACCGAAAGTACGAATAACCCGTTGCTGCCCTCTTCCCTGGGTAGATTGGCGGGCCCTGCGCGCGGCGAGATCCGTCAGGCCCGCGACGATGGCGATCCCAAAACAAATACCCAGCATGACATTTCGAAAGACAAGGTATCGTTGCCTTAGAACATGCCGAATAACGACAAATAACACGACAAGCCAGAACGTCAGATAGGCCAGCCAACGCCACATCTCCACCGACATAAGATCATACCACTGCTCTCGACGGGATTGGCGCGAAGGAAGATCGAAAACATCCGGGTCTCCACGCTGGCGCGCACGTTCCACCAATTCGTCAACAATATCCGTTCGAAGATTCGACGCCCGAACAGCCAATACCGATGGCACATCCAACTGCACATCCAGGCGTAATACTGTGGCAAGAGCCCAACCCAACTGGTCATTTCGAGCATAGGCTACCGCTAAATTCCAAACACTGAGTGGGTTCGGTACCTGGTCTTTCAAGATGCGTATGGCTTTGCCATATTCACCATTTCCGAGGTGCTCAAAGGCAACCGGGTGCGCCGTATAGGTCGGTTGTTCGAGGGCCTGGGCTTGAACCGTCTGAAAAAGAATAAGAGCCACAGTCAACCACCGGCCAAGGGCTATCCCCAGGGCTCCGTATGCAGTCGGCCACTTCATACCTGCCTCCGGAGCCGATCTACGACCTCAAGCGTCCTATCCCGGACGGAGTCCGTCCCCTCCCCATTGCCAAACCGTATGGATTCGAAAGCCTCCAACAGCGCCAGGATCTCCGTCACAAGATCTTCTTCCACCGACTTCTCGAGCAAACTACGCCGCAAACGATCCAACGGTAATCCCTGCGAATCAACCGCAATTACAGCCACAAGAGCGTTTCGTAGGCCGGACGCCATTCGTACCGAGGCGAGGTCTGGATCATCGATCGGAGCCGATCGAATTGTCCCGCGTGCCCGTGACAACATGCTCCGAACGGCCCGTTTGGGATCCGCCTTCCGCCGCAGGTACAACAGCCGTAACGCTTCAAGCACAAATAATGCGGCCAGTGGTAGTCCATATGCCAACCACGGAGCCGGTGTGGCCGGAAGGGGAGATTCATCACCGTGTACACCCGCCAGAGGTTCAGGCGTCAGGCGACCCTTTTTCGGCTGTACAATAACAGTAGCTGATTGTTCGGGAACGGACTCCCGTGCCAGAACACGAAGTTTCCAGGGGCCAATCGTGGTCAAACGATAGATCGCAACAGTCGGATCGAAATAGGCAATTCGCACGGCATCTATCCGATACGCACCGGCCTTTTCTGGATAGATGATGCTCTGGTAACGACAAGACCCTTTTGTACCCGATTCTATGATCTCAATCTCATCGCAGTCCTCTCCGGGAACCGCTTCGATTCGTAGGCCATCCGGTACACGAATCGAAGGTCGCGAGATCGCCTCCGCGTTGCCTTCTGCCCATACCACAAGCTTGAGGATCACCGCTTCACCCACACGGCTATGCGTGCGGTTCAGTCGGCCCGCAATTCGGAACGTCCCGACACGGCCCGATACGAAGTCATGCGGTTTCGATTCGGTCGGAGGCGCCACAACGTGAATCCGAATCGCTTGTGCCGAAATGGTCTTAGTACGCGTTTCAAACCTTCTACCAACCGATAGGCGCGCCTCGGTTCCTCCGAGGGTGAAGTCTCCTACCGATACGGGAGTGAGCATCCAACGCTCCAACGGAATCGCTTGGTAGGCGGTCCGACCAATCACTACTCGACGCCGTAGTCGCTCACGCTTGGATTGATCGGCCAGCAGATCCCGGCGTAAGAAGCCGTCAAAGTTACCCGGCTTCACCTCCTGCAGGTTGCGAACGTTGAATCCTTCGCGGATAAACAAGTCGACTCGTAGCTGTGTGATCTCCCCCAGAACCACTTTTTCCTTGGGTATAGTCGCCACCAGGAAAGCAGCTTCTCCCTCATGGGCATCAAGTGAAATCTCATTGGGAGACACGGGGGGCAGCGTGGGGCTGGGAGTCACCGTAATCTGCAGCGATTCCGATTTCGCTACAACGCGGCCATTTGACGAGCCTTTAGCCGGGTGGATTGTGTAGATACCGGGTACGGTGGCAACGGCCACAAAGTTTGCCTTGAAGTGGGCCTCGCGGCGTCCATTGATAATGGTTATCGACGTGGATTGGCCCGCCGCACGAAATTCCAGCCCCGGTGAAAAGGGTGGTTCGATTTCATCGATGTCCCCTTTCGCCTGGACTCGAACTTCGATTTCGTCTCCGACGTTTACCTTCTCTGAGTTCAGGTCGATCACAACGGATGCCGCCTGAGCTAAAGCCGAAGGGGCGAAGAGGAGTAATAACGCCGCAACCAGGGCGGACCGAATGTATGTCGTATGTTTTACCAAGCCTGTTGGGAGTCCTGTAATAGATGCATCATTTTTCGCTTCGCACGCTCGGCTTCGAGGTTCTTGGGGTTCTTATCCATATTCTGGAGTAGTTGTTCAAGGGGATCTTTCTGAGCCGACTCGGGTTGTGGCTGTGGTTCGGAATCCTGTGACTGATCTTGTTGTTGGTCCTGTTCTGACTCATCGGACTTCGGGTCCTGTGACGAATTCCCTGGATTCTGGATCCCGTGCCAAACAACATACACCACATCTGTTTCGGGCCCCCGTCCTCGAATGAACACTCGAGCCACCTCTTTTTTCTTTTCAATTTGTACCGAAAACCCATTGGGCAATGGTGTGGTTTTGGCATTGGGTCTTTTAACGTCATCACCGGCGTAGCCCTGAACCAGCAGATTGTTGCGGGGAGCCGCCATCAACACCTCTACGGCGGTGTCCTTTTCCTCGTCAGGCTGGACCTGATACCAATCTGGATCAATGCCACAACTCCGCCCCAGCCGATCGGCCCGCGCATCGGGCGCAAGTTCCGATGCATCGTCCGGACGATTGTTTGCCTGGGTTTCAGCGCCAGCGGACTCATCCAGATTATCCCGGGGACAGTCCTTGAGTTTCTTGACGGTAATCCAATAGGGAAGCTCGATTCCATTCTGGGCCACGATCGGTTGAACACGAATGAGATGTGCCCCAGCCGCCAACGCTTTTCCAACTGCCAGAGTACGTCCATTTCGCGAGGATCCTCT
>Ga0310121_10000931_pt1 | contig 31012 bp, 25 predicted proteins | sample CB27_Tmax_986_MG_FD_203504 | JGI IMG/M metagenome (GOLD analysis project Ga0310121, IMG submission 203504) | Marine microbial communities from Western Arctic Ocean, Canada - CB27_Tmax_986 | ecosystem: Environmental > Aquatic > Marine > Oceanic | place: Canada: Western Arctic Ocean | collected... | reverse complement strand
GCGGCAGCGAGCGTTGTGATGGCTCGTTCAACATGACCGGCGTCAAGGAGCCCCCGGTCGGAGACCAGCAGCGTCCGACTGAAATGAAGCCCGTGCGCAACCTCGCCCAACCGGGCCGCGGAGCCCGCGCCAAAGATGAGCCGTGTTTTGAGCTGAAAATCGAATGGTTGCACTGAGAGCACCAGCAGTCTGTCGCGTTCTTCACCTAGGCAGCCCGCGTCCGAGACTGTCGTCAGACCGGTCCGCTGGTCGCAATCGGCCAGGGCCTTGGCCCCTGATCCTATCAGCTCTGGTTGATTGGAGCCGTGGTCTCGCGAACTGGTTTCTAGGACCAGCGGCTCTCAATGCGTCGCGGCCGAGAGCGCGCCCATTCTCGGGTCCGGGCGCATCAGGGCGATGCGGAGAACGATGTTTGTCAGCCTGTGGCTTGTGCTCGTGACGATGGTCGCCGTCCCCCCCCACGGTAGATGCGCCGGCTGGACAAATCCGGGGACTCTACCCGGCATTGCAACGGCCACCCTCGGACCCAGAGATCGTCGAACGGGGTCGGTCGTTGTATGACATCAATTGCCGTGTTTGCCACGGTGCGGATCTCCGGGGCGGTGACCTCAGTCGGCCAAATTTATTACGTTCGCAACTCGTGCTTGGCGACCTTGAGGGCGAGGCGATGTGGTCGGTTATGCGCGACGGCCGGTCGAGTGCTGGCGGCGGCGCCATGCCGCCCCAAGCACTGTCCGAAGAGGACGCTCGCGCGGTTGCAATCTACATACATAGCATCCTCGCCACGGCATCCCGGCAGGGAGGGCCGCCGCCAGGGGAGGAGATAGAGCTGGACATCCTCGTGGGCGATGCCGCGGCCGGTCACCGTAATTGTCGGTGAGCCGTCCAGTGAACGCGTCGAGGGCCTCACCTCGGTAATCGCGGTGCGGGACTCTGGCGGGACTTTTTGTTCTTCGAGACGCCTGACAATTGCCTTGTCTCGCTCGACGCGCGAACCGGCGAAGAGCGATGGCATCTAGAGATCGCAAGTTTTGAAGAGCAGTACTTTTCCACCATGGCTCCCATCGTGGTGGGCGACCACGTCCTCGTCGGAACCGGCAACGACCTTGACGCCCCGGGATTTCTGCAGGCGTTTGATCCGATGACCGGAGCGTTGCAATGGAAGTTCTATACCGTACCGATGAAACCGGGCGACCCGGGGTTCGAGACGTGGCCGAGTCTCGACGCGGCCAGGCATGGCCGGAGGCAGGTGTGGGTGCCGGGCGCATACGACCCTGATACGAACTACTACATTTTTGGGACCGGTAACCCGACTCCTGGCTACACTGGTGTGGCCAGACCCGGAGACAACCTCTTTACTTGCACGCTTATTGCCGTCGATGTCGACACCGGCGAGATGGGCTGGTACTTTCAGACATCGCCCCACGACACCCATGATTGGGATTCGGCTCAAACTCCGGTCTTGATTGACGGCGTCATCGATGGTCAACCGCGCCAGCTGGTGTCGACAGCGGCGCGCAATGGCTACTTCTTTACGGTTGACCGGGTTACGGGCGTCAATGTCACGACCAGCCGGTATGGCGAGTCGGCAAACTGGGCGTCGCACGTTCGCGAGCGCGGTTCCTCCAATCCCGACCCCAGAAAAGAAGCGCTCATCCCCGGGGCGCTCGTATCACCCGTCGAGGGTGGCGTCACAAACTGGCAGCCCCCGGCGTTTAGTTCCGACACCGGACTGTTCTATACCCAGGAAAACAACGGGTTCAACCTGCTGTATCTGACTGACCCTGATCCCCGAGGTTCCATGGGGCTGGGCGGGAAAGACCGCGTCGTCGTCGGTTTTCAGCTGGTAACGCCCTGTCGGCCATCGACTACCGCACTGGAGACACCGTCTGGCGTCATCCCTGGCCCACTGGTGGCGGCGGCGGCGCCACCAGTGCTCGCGACGGCCGGCGGGGTGCTGTTCACTGGCGACGGGAGTGGCAATTTCGTCGCTTTCGACGCGGCCGGTGGCGAGCTGGTGTGGCACAGCGGTATCGGCAACATCTCGAACGCACCTCAAACCTATCAGGTCGCTGGCCGCCAGCACGTGTTGGTCGCGGTCAATGACCGATTGTTTGCGTTTGCGATGTACTGAGTCCACCCCGAACATCTAGATGTCGAGTTCTTCGGCCTGGTCGGCTCGGTCCATGATGAAGCGAAAGCGCGCCGACGGGTCCTTTCCCATCAGCTCTTGAATGACGCGGTCGGTCACGAGCTGGTCGGTGACCTCGACCCTGAGGAGCCGGCGAGTCGCTGGGTTCAAGGTGGTATCCCAGAGTACGCGGGGCATCATTTCGCCAAGCCCCTTGAAGCGCGTGATTTCTGACCGGGACCGAGACCCGCCATCCTCTGCCTGGAGGATCCGGTCGCGGTCGGCGTCGTCAAGCGCCCAAAACGTTTTCTTGGCGATGTCGATTCGATAGAGTGGCGGCTGCGCCAAAAAGACCCGGCCGTTTGCCATGAGCTGTGGCATTTGTCGATACAAGAACGTGAGCAGCAGTGTCGCGATGTGGTTACCGTCAGAGTCCGCGTCCGCGAGGATGATGACTCGATTGTAGCGAAGCTTGGACAGATCAAACGATTTCCCGATGCCACATCCAAGCGCGGTGACGAGGTCTGAGAGCTCCTTGTTCTCCAGGATCTTTGACAGGCTCGCGCTCTCGACGTTGAGGACCTTGCCTCGCAGCGGCAAGACGGCCTGAGTGCGTCGGTCGCGGCCCTGTTTGGCCGAGCCGCCGGCCGAGTCACCTTCGACGACAAAGAGCTCTCGGTCGAGCGAGCCTCCCCGCGCACAATCGGTGAGCTTGCCCGGAAGGTTAAGTCGCGACGCTCCGCCGCTCTTGCGGGTCACCTGTTGATGAGCGGCCCGGCTCGCCTCTCGAGCGCGGGCGGCGAGGATGATACGCGCGACGATGGCCTTGGCGGCATTGATGTTGTGGTTGAGCCAATGCTCCAGTGACGGTCGGACCAACCCATCAAGCGCGGACCCGAGCTCGGGGTTGTTGAGCCGGTCTTTGGTTTGTCCCTGAAACTGGGGGTCACGCACAAATACGCTGAGTACGCCGGTGAGTCCCTCGCGAATGTCCTCCGATGTCACCGTGACCCCTTTGGGGGCCAATCCGTGGGTATCGATAAAATTTCGGACCGCCTTGCCGACGCCACCCCGGAGTCCACTCTCATGGGTGCCTCCCGAGCCCGTCGGAATGCCGTTGACATAGCTGCGGATGTGTTCCTCCGTCGCTTCTGTCCAACGCAGGACGGCCTCCAGTCTCGACCCGGTTTCCCCATGCTCCTTGGAAATCGCGAACACCGCGTCGTGGACTGGGGTTGCTCCCCGCGTGGCGACGAGATGCGTCAGATAGTCGGCTATCCCGTTCGCGTGTTGAAAGACGCGTCGAGTCTTCTCTCGCTCGTCTTCAAAGATGACGCGGACACCCTGGTGGAGATAGCTGGAGATCTCGAGACGCTCGGCGATGAGTGTTCCGTCGAACTCGGTCTTGGGAAAGATTTTTGGATCGGGTCGGAAGAAGACGGTCGTGCCGGTGCCTCTGGTCCGACCGGCCTTCCGGAGGCTTGCCACAGGCTTTCCTTCGGCGAAGCGCTGCTCCCACTCATGGCCGTCGCGTTTGGAGGTGGCCACGAGCTCCTTCGAGAGCGCGTTGACGACGCTCGCGCCAACCCCGTGGAGTCCGCCGGCGGTCCGATATGTACGATGCTCGAACTTCCCTCCCGCGTGAAGGGTGGTAAAGATCACTTCGAGTGCGCTCTTTTTTGATGAGGCGTGTCGGTCGACCGGGATACCGCGGCCGTCGTCGACGACCGTGATCGAGCAACCGTCGGCGTGAAGTGTGACCTTGATGTTGCTGGCGTACCCATTCATCGCCTCGTCGACCGCGTTGTCCACGATCTCCCAGACGAGATGGTGGAGTCCCGCGGCGCTGACGCCGCCGATATACATGCCCGGTCGCTTGCGAACCGGGTCCAATCCTTCTAAGACCGTGATGTCTTTGGCGGTATACGAACGAGTCACGACGAATGGGTTCTCCCTGACGGGTGGCCGCCACGCTTCATTGCTGTGGTTTCCATTTCCCTCATCACGCCTGGCCGGCCCGGCGTCGCGGCCGGAGCATGGTCGACTTCATCTCGACGGCGGTGCACTAGTCGTCTCCTAGAGTGGGTACGACGACGGCGGTCGGAATAGCCCGGACAAACTGCCCGCGTTGCATGAGCGTGCGCCCCTTGCCCCCGCGACCGGTGACCTCATATTTGGCCGTGCTAATGGTCTGGGTCGCGCCGCGGCTAGTCTCGACGGTCAAGAGATCGCGGTCACCCGACGACGCCACAAACCCGATGACCTCGTCCTTGCCTCGTGGCAAGTCATCGTTGGTCGTGAGTTTGACCAAGGTGACGCCTTTGCCGGGACCGGAAAGAAAGTTGATATCGCTCACCGGACACAGGAGCGCCCGGGCCGCACGGGTGGCGGCGATCAAGGTTTCGGAACCGTCGACCAACCTGACCCCCACAATCTCGGCGCCGCGGGTGGGACGAGCGAATCGTCTCCCAGCGCGGGTACTGGCCTCGAGGAACGACTCGACGCTGAACCGCAGACTGAATCCGTCGGTACTGACCGCTACCGCGTGAGTCTTGGGGATGCCGCCGGTCCGCCCTGCGGTGATATCGGCCGTCACACGGTCGTCCAGACTCAGAGCCGCCACGATTCGTTCGCCGTCCTTGAGCTTGAACAGCCGCTGAACAGGTTCGCCGTAGCCCGTGGATGCCGGCACATCGATGAGCCGGGTCGTATACGCCACCCCAAAGTTCGTGAAGAATACTCCAGTCGACCTGGTACTCCCCGCCAGCGCGGCGACAAGTGTATCTCCCTCGCGGAGACGCGTGGTGGAGACGTCGCGCACCTCCTTTTGCCGTTTGACCCAGCCGTCTCGGGATACCAGGACGACACAGTTTTCATCGACGATAAAGTCATCGTCGCTAAAGGCAGGCTCGTCGTCGACACTTTCGATCCGCGTACGGCGGGGGTTGTGTTTGGGGTTTCCGTATGTCTTCCGGATCGAGGTGATCTCGTCACGCACAAGACCCCAGCGGCGTTCGTCGCTTTTGAGGAGCGCGGTAATTTCGGCCGTCCTGTGTCGTTTGTCAGCGAGCTCCTCCCGGATGATCAAGACCTCGAGACGCGCGAGACGATAGATCTTGAGCTCGAGGATCGCGTCGGTTTGCTCAGCATCGAGTGCGAACCGAGCCATGATTTTGATGGCGGCATCCTTTTTCCCGTCGGACGCGCGGATCAGCGCGATGATCTCACCGAGCGCATCGAAGACCTTTTCGAAGCCCTCCAAGATGTGGATGCGTCGAGAAAGCGTCGCCAGTTCGTGCTCAAGACGCCGCGTGACCACTTCGAGTCGGAAATGGAGAAAGTGCCAGAGCATCTGGTGGAGGTCGAGCCGTTCCGGACGTCCGACAGTGTCATGCTCGGTCGGTACCAGACACGTCAGATTGACCGCAAAGTTTGTCTGGAGCGCCGTGTGCTTGAAAAGGTAGGCCATGACCATCTGCGGGTTGGCGTCACCTTTGACTTCGATCGCGATTCGCACGTCGCCCGTCGACTCGTCGATAACGTCGACGAGTGACGGGAGCTTGCGCGTGACCACGATCTCCGCGATACGCTCGATGATCTGGGACTTGTTTGTCGCGTAGGGAACACTGGTGACATACATCGTTCGGGTGGCCCGTTTGACCTCACCCGGTTCCCAGGTTGCACGGAGTCGGAGAGTGCCGGTGCCGGTCGAATAGATCTGTTCGAGTTCCTCCTTGGTATTGAGAAGGTGTCCACCGGTGGGGAAGTCCGGTCCCTTCACATACCGGCAGAGCTGGGCGCTACTCAGCTCAGGGTTGTCGAGGAGCTTGAGCAACGCCGTGCTCACCTCCCCTACGTGATGGGGCGGAATGTTGGTCGCCATACCGACCGCGATCCCGGTAGCGCCATTGATGAGGAGGGTCGGGAGTCGAGCCGGGAGCACCGCTGGCTCGGTCTTTGATCCGTCGTAGGTCGGACGCATGGCCACCGTGTCGTGGTCAAGCTCTGCCAGTAGGTCCGTGCTTGGCGCGGCGAGCCGACATTCGGTGTATCGCATAGCCGCGGCGCTGTCGCCATCGATCGACCCAAAGTTGCCAGAGCCCTCGACGAGCGGGTACCGCAGTGCGAAGGGCTGGGCCATGCGGACCAACGTGTCGTAGATGGCTGAATCGCCGTGGGGGTGATAGCTTCCCATGACGTCGCCTACAACCTTGGCGCATTTCCGCGGTTTCGCGTCCGCGGTCAGACGCTGCTGCCACATCGTATACAGGATGCGGCGTTGCACCGGTTTGAGGCCGTCACGGACGTCCGGAAGTGCGCGCGCGGTGATGACCGAAAGCGCGTAGTTCAGGTATCTCGATTGGGCGGCATCGTGTAGCGAAACCGCCTCAACTCCCGCTTCGCCGGTGCTTGGCGTCGCGGCGGACTCCGTGTCGGCGGTGTCGAGCAGCGGGGTGTTTCTGGGTGTTCGCGTACGTTTGGCCAACGAGCGATTCTACCTCTGCGAGTTTTCCGCCGATCCACGCGGCGGGGACGGCGCGGCGCCCGTCCAGGGGTCCCGCACCGGCGTGCCAATCAAGGCCAGGACTTCGGCCAGAACCATGGCCGTCGCTCCCCATACCCGTTCTCCCGCCACCTCGAAATACGGCACGTCAAAACGTTCGGGGCCGCGCCACCGATAGCCACAGCGTGGTCCCACCGTCCCCAGTGTGTCGAGGCTGGCTTCCAGGATTCGGCTGACTTCGGCAGTGGCGGGACGAAACGGCGGCCGGCTGGACGTCGTCCCAAGTATTGGATGAAGCGCAAAGTCACTGACTGGGATGTAGAGCGTTGAGAGATGGCCAAGCACCCTCACCCCCGCCGGCGCGATGCCGACCTCTTCCGCGGTCTCCCGGAGTGCGGCCTGCGGGAGGGTCTCGTCGGCCTCGACTCTCCCCCCAGGAAACGACACCTGGCCGGCGTGCGAGGAGAGTTCGTGAGACCGCACAGTCAGCAATACATGCACACGATTATCGATTGGGTACAAGAGGACCAGTCCCGCGGCCGCCCGGGCGCCGTCCGGGACGACACCCGGCGCCCATCCATGACGCGGTTTGGGGGCCAGGTGCGTGTGCGCCTCGAGACCGGGCAGCCCCGCGCTCGATAGGAGGGCGGTCCGGGCCGTGGTTTCAATCTGATAGAGTGACAAAGGATTCGTGGTCACGACATGGCCGTCCTAGACCTGCGCCTCCATATTTCGAATTTTGCGCGCCTCCGCTCCTTTCGCCCGCTGTCGTCGTCGCGCCTCGTCGACATATGACCGATATGCCGCCATCGTCGCGCCTCGACAGCGACGACGATGAACTTGAGCCGTGCAACTCGACATCTGGAGACGCTGGTCTAGTGTAGCGGTCTTCTCCGCGACCCCTCCCGCCCATCGCGTATGAGCCGGCCCCAGAAGAAATTCAATCGGAATATTGTCAAGGGCTCGTTGCCACGAGCCGTATGGGCGCTCGCCTGGCCCACCATGCTCCAGAATGTCGTCGGCGGCATACAGGGGATCGTCGACCAGGCGATGGTCGGTCACTACGTCGGTCACATTGGAAATGCAGCCATCGGCGTCAGCATGCAGCTGTTTATCCTGGTGATCGTGTTTGTGGCATCGGTCTTTAGCGGAATGGGAGTATTGGTCGCCAGATTTGCCGGGGCCAATGATTCCGACAATGTCAACCGCACGGTATATCAAGCTTTCTTGACGGCTGTTTTTATGGCCGTGGGTGTGCTTGCCCCGGTGGGGTATGTGTTTGCGCCCTGGCTTCTGACGATGATCAACGCGTCGCCGGAAGTACAGGTCGAGGCTCTGCCGTATATCCGAACGATGTTCGTATTCAGTATCGGGATGCTCATCTTTTTCATGATGAGCGGAGCGTTGAGGGCGGCCGGGGACGCCCGCACGCCGTTGCGTCTCGGGGTGGTGATGACGCTGCTGAATATCGTGTTGAATGTCGTGCTGATCCGTGGACTGGGCCCGATTCCGGCGTTCGGCACGTTTGGCGCGGCGCTGGGGACCGCCATCGCCAGTGGGGTGACCGGCGTTGTCTTCATTGTTCTGCTGTTCTCGGGTCGACTCGTGGTCCGATTCCCCCGGGGCATGTCGTTCGCGCCCAACTGGGCGGTAATCCGGGAGTTGTTCCGCTTTGGCTTGCCGACCGGGTTTCAGGGCATCGTGATGAACCTGGCCGGCGTGTTCATGCTTCGATTTATCGGTGGGCTGCAATATAGCGCCGAGGCTCAGGCGGCGTATACCGTTGGCTACACGGAGCTCTTCGCATTGATTACGTGGACGTCAGTCGGGTTGATGGGCGCGACGGCGGCCGTGGCCGGCCAGAATCTTGGGGCTGGTCACCCGGAGCGAAGTGCGCGCGCGGCGGCCGTGGCGTCGGGGATAGGTCTAATCGTAGCAAGTCTCGTGGGCCTCTCCTTTGTCCTGATACCGAGGTCTCTTTTGGCCGTGTTCGCGCTTGATGACGGCGTATCCTACGAGCTGGCGCGAGAGCTGTTGGGCTATCTTGCGGTCTCGGGTTTCTTTGTTACGGTGGCGCTCACGTATACCGGCGCCTTGCAAGGCACGGGAGACACTCGAAGCCCGCTCTATATCTCGATCGTCTCTCAATTCATTCTGCCCCTTGGTCTGTGTGCGTATCTTTCGGAGACGCGTGGCTTGATGCCAGCCGATATTTGGTTGGCAATCGTACTCGGTCACATGATGCGAGCGGCGCTGAGCGTGCTACGGTTCCGGCAGGGAAAGTGGCGGCAGATCTCCATCAATATCGACTCGGCCAAGGCCTAGGCCATTCCTCCGGGCTGCTAGACTCGCCTGTGTGTCAGGCTTGAGACCTCCGACGTTGGCGGCGCAGGCGCTGGGGTGGACCGACCCTCAGACGCGCGCATTGGTGCTCCCGCTGGTTGCCTCGGTGCCCTACGAGCGGGCCAGCGACGGCTCTTATCCCGGCGGCCACACCTACACGCGCGACCAGAATCCCACCTACGACCAGGCCGAAGCGCTTCTCGCGCAGCTCGAAGGTGGCGCCGACGCGCTCTTGTTTGCTTCGGGCATGGCTGCCGCCACGACGGTGTTTGAGCCTCTTCCGCACGGGGCGCACGTGGTGGCGCCGACCCAGATGTATTGGACAATTCGGGTCTGGCTACAGGAGCTCGCGGCGGCCGGCCGGATTACCGTCGATTTCGCGCCAAACGGAGACCTCGAGGCGTTGCGGTCGATCGTGCGTCAGGGCGAGACCCGCATCGTCTGGGTGGAGACACCGGCCAACCCAATGTGCACGATCACGGATATCGCGCGGACTACTGAGATAGCCCACCGCGCTGGAGCTCGAGTGGTTGTCGATAGTACCGTGGCGACGCCTGTCTTGTGCCAACCGATCAGTCTCGGGGCTGACCTCGTCATGCACTCGGCGACCAAGCAACTGAACGGGCACTCCGATGTCCTCGCGGGGGCATTGGTGACAGCGAAGAGAGATGCAGCGTGGGAGCGGATTGCCCACGACCGCGCCTATCGGGGTGGGGTGCTGGGCCCATTCGAGGCATGGCTCTTGTTGCGCGGGATGCGGACGCTTTTTTTGCGCGTTCCCGCGGCGGCTCAGAACGCCCAAGTTGTGGCCGAGGCCCTGTCGCGCCATCCGGCAGTCGACGAGGTGATGTATCCCGGTCTTGCCGACCACGCCGGCCACCGCGTGGCGAGTCGTCAGATGCGGGACGGTTTTGGCATGATGATATCGTTTCGACCGGCCGGGGGACCGGATGAGGCTCGACGCGTGGTTGCCGCGTTGCATGTCTTCAAGAACGCGACCTCGCTGGGCGGTGTGGAAAGTTTGGTCGAGCATCGGGCCCCGGTCGAAGGGCCGGATACGGACGTCCCGCCCGATCTCATTCGACTGTCTATCGGCATCGAATCCGCGGACGACTTGGTCGCAGATCTTCAACAGGCCCTATCGAGTGCGGGAGACTCATAGCGTCTCCGCCTTGCCTTGAGAGTGTCCGGGCGCGGCATCCCGTCTGGCCGCGTTGTTCCTCGGCCACGCATGCCAAATACGCTCTCTAGTCGCGCCTTGCCAGCCGGGTGTCGCGGTCCGGATCCACTGGCAAGGCAAGACGGAGACACTACACTTGTGGAGTGTCCAGTCCGGTCCGTATTAGTCCCGCCACAGAACACGACGTGGGTATTGTTCTTGCTCTTATCAAGGAGCTGGCGGACTACGAGAAAATGACCGACCAGGTGGTCGCCACCGAAGCCGACGTCCGGCGGTCGTTGTTCGGGGTGCCACCTGAGGCAGAGGCGCTTATCGCTCGCGTCGATGACCACGTCGTAGGCTTTGCGTTGTTTTTTCACAACTACTCGACGTTCTTGGGGCGGCGAGGTCTCTATCTCGAGGATCTCTATGTTCGGCCGGCGGCCCGAGGTCGAGGATACGGCCGCGGATTGCTCGCCGCGTTGGCACGCATCGCCGTCGAACGTGGCTGTGGCCGAATGGAATGGGCGGTGCTCGACTGGAACGAACTCGCGATGAAGTCGTATCAACGGGCGGGTGCCAAACCGCAGGACGGATGGACGGTCTGGCGTCTCACCGGCAAAGCGCTCGAAGACCTCGCGCAACGCGGATAAGCGCGAGTGCACTAGCCGCTTGCTTCGGCCGGTGTACGATCTCCAAGTATTCGTCTGAGCGCGCGCGAGCACCTCGATCGTGACCGGCTTCGAGAGGCTTCCGTCGATTCCTTCTTCGCGGCCCACCTCTTCCCAGTTTGATTCCAGCGGGTAGCCCGACACGACCAGCACCTTGATGCGATTGTCACGCTTGCGTAGCTTGCGGACCAGGTCGAGCCCACCGAGCTTTGGCATGACCAGATCGGTCATCAACACGTCGATGGGCTCGTCGTCGCGGTCATATAGCTCCAGGGCGTGCACACCGTTGTCGGCGACGGTCACCTGGTAACCGAGTGCGGAGAGCATCGTTTTCCACGCGATCGCCACCGAGGGTTCGTCCTCGACGACCCAAACATTTGCACTATCGCCCAGATGAACCTCTCCGTGGTCGGTGGGTTGACGGTTACCCTAGTGTCCAGTGGTGCGGAGGCGTTGAGCGTGGCGGCTCGGCTTATGCCTGACGTTATTCTCCTCGATGTGATGATGCCGGAGATGGATGGGCCAGCTACGCTCCACGCACTCAGACAGGAACCATCATTGACGCGCGTCCCGGTGATCTTTCTTACCGGCGAGGCGCAGAGTGCCGAGCACGCCCGTTTGTTGTCGCTACGTGCTCAGGGCGTGATCCCGAAACCTTTTGACCCGATGACAATTGTCGACCAGATACGGTCGATCGTGGTCGGTGTGGTATCAAGCAACTAGACCAGACGACTCAGGCCCTGAGTGTTCCTTGTCGCGGCTATTGGCGCGAAAGAAGTCTACCTGATCACATTTTCGAACGAATGCCATAGTGCCGATAACGAGCAACTATCGAGAATCCCGCAGGATGCGACCGCCGTTAGCCTCGGGGTCGGCCGACGAACTCTTTTACGACCGCGACAAATGTCGCAACATCTGACGGCTGCGTGTCCCAGGCTGTAACGAGCCGTCCGACATTCGGGTCGGGCGTTGGGCAATGAAACGGACCTCCCGCTTCCTGGATCGATGCTAGAGCATTCGGTGGGAAGCGGGCGTACACCATGTTTGTGCGAATAGTCCGGGCGAGGGTTACGCCTTCTATGGAGTCAAGCTCCGCGCCAAGCAATTCCGCCATCTGATTCGCTTGGCTGGCGAGTGTACGCCACATGTCTCCCGTCAGGAGCGCTTCAAACTGTGCGGCGACAAATCGCATCTTTGATATAAGCTGCGTTCCTTGTTTTTGAAAATAGCCGGCGCGTTGCTTGAGGGCGTCGTTGAAGATGACGACCGCTTCGCCGGCGAGCATTCCCAACTTTGTGCCACCAAGCGTCATGACATCTATCCCGAGCTCGGGGCCGAAAGTGCCCAAAGAGACGTCCAGTGCAACAGCGGCGTTGGCAAGCCGAGCTCCGTCAACGTGGAGCCACATTCCGTGACGGTGAGCGACAGAGGCGAGCGCTCGCAGCTCGTCGGGCTGATAGACGGCGCCCCACTCGGTGGACTGGCTGACGGAGATCGCACCCGGTTGCGCGTGATGAATGTCTTCCTCCGCCGGGAGGTGGGGGCTGACGTCATCGGGTCGGAGCTTTCCGTCGGCGGTAGGGATCGGCACGATTTTGCAACCCAGGAACCGTTCGGGGGCAGCGCACTCGTCCCGCCACAAATGGGATGACTCAGGGCAGAGGACCGACTGATAGGAGTCGACCGTGGTTCGGAGCCCGACGACGTTGGCGCCGGTTCCGCCAAAGACGAACAGCACCTCTGCGTCGGTCTTGAACATCTCCCGAATACGCGCGGTTGCGGCAGCCGTCCATTCGTCATGGCCATACGCGAGGGCGTGACCAGTGTTGGCGCGGTGGATTGCCTCGAGGAGCGTCGGATGAACGCCCGCGGCGTTGTCGCTGGCAAAGAAGCGCCGGTCTCGGCGCTGCGGGGACGTCATTGCTTGCGCCTCGCTTACTGGGGAAGACGGAACGCGATCAGCTCGCCCGCAAAGCCGCCGCTGCTTATGGCGAGCACGATGTATTGCTGACCGTCGTGCAGATACGTCATCGGCGCGCCCGACGCGGGAGCCGGCATATACACGGCGCCCGCGTCGGCGCCGGTGACCTTGTCATAGGCGCGTAGCATTGCCCCGCGCTCTCCTGAGGGGGTGGTGGCCATACCGGCCTCACCCGCAATGACCAAGGCTTTTGTAATGACCGTCCCGACCCGCCCCGCACGACCGGTCCGAGGAATTGTTACGCCCGCGAGCAACGGATGGTTGCGAATGTGGTCGGGGGTGTCGCCATGGGGAACCTGCCAGAGGATCTCGCCTTGGTTCAAGTCGATGGCGGTGATTCGTCCCCACGGCGGCTTGATGATTGGGATGCCGTCGACATTCAATGCGGTCCACGCTGGATTTACGCCCCGGGGTACGCCGCGGATGAAGTCCATATCTGACCGCGCGGGATCGTTGATCAGCCCGAGCGCCGTGACATTTGTAAACGAGTAGAGGTAGGCAATTCCAGTTTCAGGGTCGAGTGACCCGCCCGGCCAGTTTGTTCCGCCGCCAGCCGACGGCAACATCAATGTCCCCAACGTGTCGTCGGCGGTCGAGACAGACACCGGAGTGAAGATAGGGCCGACCCGGTAGTGCGAGACGATTGCTTCGGCGCGCCGTCTGAGCTCCGGCGTGAAATCGACCAGATCGTCCAGGCTCACACCCTGTCGATCGTAGGCCGGGGGTTTTGACGGGAATGGCTGCGTCGTCGACAGGAGCTCCCCCGGTACATCGGACGGCGGGACGGGTTGCTCTTCGATAGGCCATACGGGTTCTCCCGTCACTCGGTCAAAGACATAGAGCCATCCTTGCTTCGTCGGTTGGGCGACGGCTTTGATCTCGCGCCCATCGACAGTGATGTCTACCAGCATCGGCGCACACGGAAGATCCCAGTCCCATATGTCGTGATGGATGAACTGAAAATGCCAGAGTCGCTCACCGGTTTCGATGTCGACTGCGACGAGGCTGTCGGAGAACAAGTTGTCGCCGTGACGGTGACCACCATAGTAGTCATTGGTCGGCATCTCCGTCGGGAGGTAGGCGATGCCGAGCTCTGCGTCCGCGCTGATCTGGCCCCAGACACCGTTGTTACCGGTGTAACGCCAGGAGTCGTTCAGCCAGCTGTCGTTTCCAAACTCATCGGCTCCCGGAATCGTGTGAAAAATCCACGCGCGTTCGCCGGTGTGTGCGTCAAAGCCTCGGACATAGCCTTTGACATTCTCCATCGACGCCGGCGAGCTCCCCGGCAAGTGGGCCGCTCCTACGACGATGGTGTCACCGACGACCGTCGGGGCGGCATGAAGTCCGACTTCGCCAGTGATGGGGTCGAGGTCCTGGTCCATGTTCTGTTTGAGGTCGACGATCCCGTCGGTCCCGAATCCGCTGATCCGCCGCCCGTTGTCGGCGTTAAGCATCACCAGCTGATAGCCCGGAGTGACATATACGATGCGGCCGGCGCCATTGTTGTCCCAATACGCCAAGCCTCGTCCCGACAGCCGCCGGGGTGCCGCCGCCCCGCGCTCGCCTTCGTCCAACCGATGCATCCACAGCAGCTCACCGGTTCCCGCGTCGGCGGCTACCACGGAACGTCGCGAGCCAGCCGTCGTAAACACGACGCCGCCAACCATGAGCGGCGTGGACTCAAAGTTGTATTCGGGACGTGGTCCGAGGTTTTCTGTCTTGAGTCGCCACGCGACTTCTAAGTCCCCGAAGTTCTCGGCCGTGATTTGGTCAAGCGGCGAATATCGCGTTCCGGCGATGTCCCCGGCATACGATCGCCATTCGCCTCCCCTCGTGCCGGCAGGAGAACTCTGGGCCGTGAGACCGCGTGGCATCAAGAGACCCACGGACGCCAGACAGGTAATAGCAAGACCAAAGCGAGCTGACATGGTGCAACCTCCTACTGTCCGGATAATAGCAATTTGTGGGGCAAGGTCCTGGCGTGGCGCCCTGCTGGCCAGGCCTTGTCGCTGGTCTCGGTGCCACGCCCGGAGTTCACCCCGGCTGCGAGAGTCGACAGTGCGTCATTGTCGCACCGATTCTCCAGATTCCCGAGCGATGAACCGACGGGTCTCGTCTCGCAGGCGTACGATCTCTTCCCACGTGGTGCCGGTCGGCCAGATCGGCTCGCCCACCGTTACGGCCAGGCGGCCTCGTTTCAAGGTGCGTCTGTCAGCCGGCAAGATGTGACGTGTGCCTCGGATCGCCACCGGCACGACGGGGCATCCGACATCGACCGCCGCCCGAAACGCTCCCAGTCGAAAAGGGAGAAGTCCCGGTGCGCCGACGAATGTGCCCTCGGGAAAGACAAACAGCGATTCGCCTCGCTGAAGCGGGGTCAGTAGGGCCCCGGCCCCGTCCATCTGTTCGCCGCGGTGTTCTCTCCCGATGAGAATGTGGCCTGCCTTCCTGATGGCGGTGCCGAGAAACGGGTAGCCGGCGAGCTTCGCTTTGACCGCAAACCGGAGACGCGTCGGGACCGAGGCCATGATAAGGACCGGGTCTATGAAGCTCGAATGATTGGCTACGAACACCGCTCGGTCGAGGTCACGAAGGTGTTCCATCCCGGCGATGTCGACTGGACAGCCAGTCATCCAGAAGATGAAGCGGGCCCAGCTGCCGACACATCGATTGACCCAGAGCCCCCGCGGTCCGATCGCCAAGATTCCCCAGACGAACGGCCCGCTGACGAGAAGCACCGCCAGCACCCAGGCCGTGAACGCCAGCGACCCGCTACGCGCAATCAGCCGTCTGGCAAATCCGAGCGCGGCGCGAGCGGTCAGACTGGCCCATTGGACCGCGGCGAAACGTCGAGCCGACAGCCGGTCCTGAACGAATGCCTCGCGGGTCGCACCCCGCCGAATCTTGCCGCTCGAGGTCTTGAGGACAGCTCCGGGCCTGGCCAGGACGACAACATCCGGCGGGACGCCCAACGCCGACGAGACGCTGGTCGTAATCATGGTCTCGAGACGCGCGCGGTCTGCAGGGGCGGTCAGGCGGGTCTCCGCTACAATCACGAACCGTTCGGTCCCCCGGGTCGTATCGGATACTCCAAAGGCGGCGACACATCCTTTCCGTACGCCATCGACGGCGGCCGCGACAACCTCGGCCTCGTGCGGCTGAAGGTTGCGGCCGCCCTTGATAATGAGTTCCTTGGCGCGCCCCGTGAGATAGATCTCACCCTCGACCAGGTAGCCAAGGTCGCCTGTGCGGAGCCAACCGTCTGATCCGATCAGCTCGCGTGTCGCGTCCGGATTGTGGTAGTAGCCAGAGGTCGCCGAGGGGCCGCGAAACTCGACGCGCCCTTGCTGTCGTTCCGGCACAGGACGACCGGATGCGTCGACAACGCGGATTTGGTGACCAGGCAGAGCACGTCCGCACGCAACCACTCTGAACGTCGTCGCGGTGTCGCCCACCGTACTTTGCCGTGCGATGCCGGTTTCCTGGTAGACGCCACGTTCTATGACGTCGATACGCGCGCCGCGGCCCATGGGCGGGGTGGCCACCCCAACCGAGCATTCCGCCAGTCCATACACCGGGGTCAAGGCCTCGCGTTTGAGTCCGTAGGGTGCAAATCGTTCGGCGAATCGATCGAGCGTATCGGGTTGCACCGCTTCCGCGCCGTTGAGCAAGGCGCGGACCGAGCTCAAATCCAGGCCTTCGATTTCATCGTCGGTGACGCGATGTGCGCAGAGGTCGTATGCGAAGTTTGGCGCCGCCGAGATGGTGCCTCGATGAGCGTGGAATGACCAGAGCCACCGTGAGGGTCTCGACAGGAATGCCAGCGGCGACATGAGCGCGAGAGGACGTCCAACATAGAGCAGGCCGAGCCATGTACCGATGAGGCCCATGTCGTGATACAGCGGGAGCCAGCTGACGCCGACGTCGTGGCTATCGATTTCGAGACCGGCCTCGAGCGCCCGGACGTTTGCCAGGAGGTTCGCATGCGACAACTGCACCCCCTTGGGTTGACCGGTGCTGCCGGATGTGTACTGGATGAGGGCGGGGTCGTCGCTGGTCAGTTGCCCGGTGTCACGGGAAGACAGCGACGGGGCCGCCGCGCCATCCGTCACGAGCGTGTCCGGCGTCACCACCGCCGACAGCGAGGGGACCTGGCCGACAAGGAGACTCGCGACCCGTTCGACGTCCGCGAAGGTGACGAGGATTCGAGCTGCGGCGTTTCTTAGGATTGCCACCTGCCGTTCCGCGTACTCCTGGATACGGTCGGCTCGAAACGGGGGATAGATGGGGACCGGGACACATCCGGCGAGCAGCGTTCCAAAAAATGAAAAAAAGAAGGCTCGCTCGGTTCTGAGCATGAGCGCGACGGTGTCATGCCGCCCAAGCCCCCGGGCCGCTAGACCTGCCGCGACGTGGTGCGCGGCTTGCCACAGCTCACCATATGTAAGCGGCGTCTCACGACCGTCATCTTCCCGCAGGTGGATGTGCACGCGGTCTGGCGTGCGCTCTGCGTGCCAGGCAAGGACTTCGACGAGCGTCGCGGCGGCGGTTGGGACACCGGTGGCCGTCCGGTCTCCAACGTCGACCGGCGCCAGTCGCTCGACGAGTCCTGGAGAGGCCGTCTGGAGGGCCGCAGCGAGGTCGGCGGGACTTTCCGCATCGACCATCACCGCATCGGCTAGACGAACCCCACAAGCGCGCTCGAGCCGTACCAGTAACTCGACTCGCTCGAGGCTGCTGATACCGAGGTCTCGCTCGAGCGAGTCGTGTCGTCCCAGCCGCCGATGTGGGTCATGGCCGCGGAGCTCGGAGACGAGCTCTGCCACCACGGCCAGCACCTTCGACTCAAGTTCGTCGGCCGTTAGCCGAGGCGGCCCTGACATGCCGAGTTTTGTTCCGGATCCGATCCGGGAGTTGGACTAGTTCAGCCGGCGAATCGTGTTAATGACAATCGCCTCACGAGGGACATCGGCCAGGTCGCCAACGCGGTGCGTGCGCGCACGTTCGATGTCCTCGACGACATCCATACCCTCGACAACTTCTCCGAAGACCGCGTAGCCAAAGCCTGCCGCCGTGCCGTTCTTGTGGTCGAGCGGTGCGTTGTGCTCGGTGTTGATAAAGAACTGGGCGCGTGCGGAGTTTGGCTCTCCCAGACGGGCCATCGCAACGGTGCCGCGCCGGTTCCGGAGGGTCGCGTCCGCTTCGTTGAGAATGAAACCGCGGAGGCCGTCCGTCTTTGCTTCGAGGTCTTCGGTCAGACCGCCGCCCTGAACCATGAACCCTCGTATGACGCGGTGAAAGATCGTGCCGTCGTAATACCCGTCCTGCACATAGGTAAGAAAGTTGACGACCGAGACCGGACGTTTAGTCCGAAAGAGTTCTATCGTGATGTCACCTTCCGTCGTTTCCACGACGACCCGTGGATTGGGAGGTGGGTCCTGAGCGAGTATGCCCGTCGAGGTCGCGCCCCAGACAAACAAGAAGATCGAGAGCGAGAGTACATCGCGGAGCGCTGTCCGCAGCGTTGTCATCGGCTATTGCACCGTCACTGACTGGATAACCACGGACTCCGTCGGCACGTCGTCGTATGGCCCCTGGCTCTGGGTCTGAACGGCGGCAATCGAATCGACGACATCCATACCCTCGGTCACGCGACCGAACACCGCGTATCCGTACCCGGCCGGGTCCAGTCCTGAATGATCAAGCGACCGCGCGTTGTCAGCGGTATTGATAAAAAACTGCGCGGTGGCGCTGTCGACAATATTGGTTCGCGCCATCGCTACCGTGCCGCGGGCGTTGGTCACGCCATTGCGTGCCTCATTCTGGATGGGAGGTCGGGTCCGCTTTGCTGCCAGGTCGGCTGTCATGCCGCCACCTTGGATCATGAATTGTTGGATGACCCTATGGAAGACGGTATTCTCATAGAATCCGTCGTTGACATAGGCCAGAAAGTTCTCCACGCTCACGGGCGCATCGGTTTGCAGCAGCTCGATCGTGATGCTACCGTGGTTGGTTTGCAGGACGACGACTGGGTTCTCCTGAGCGGTTGCATTTCTTGAAACAATCGTTCCAAAAACCACTACCAGGCAGACTGTGAGGGCAGCCGTCCGGCTGAAGTTGGGCACGCGACGCGGCATGACATGAACTCCTTGCGAATGGTATGACGACACAACGGGTTATTGGAGACCGATTTATCCAAATTAGAGGATCTCTTAATCCAAATTTCAGGATTTAAGATCGACCGCTGACCGCTGACGCAACAACGTAAGCCTAGGGATTAAGCACTTCCACTTCCGCTACCGCAGTCCGAAACGCGGTCCCGAGTATGCATAATCGTTCGCCACCTGTCCAGTGGCCGACGTGTCTATAATCGACGATCAATTCCATGAAACTTCTCGAAAGATTTCGCGCGCAACCTGAGTGGCAGAGCGACGATCCTCTCGTCCGGGCGGCGGCCGTACGAGACCTCCCCGACGAGGAAGAGACTCGCGATGTGCTGTTGGATATTGCCAGTAACGATACCCACCCCGATGTGCGATGCCAGGCGGTGTCTCGGATCAACGATATCGATGCGCTTGTGTCGATCTATCGGTCCGACGACGCCGAGGCCGTGCGACACGAGGCAGCCGCCGGTATTCGCGACTTGGCGATTGACTCTCCCGAGGGAGAGGTCGGCATCCGCGGCGTCGAGGCGCTGTCGGAAGAACGCGATCTCGTGGCGGTTGCGCGAGAGGCGCGGCTTGAGACAGTCGGCCGGATGGCGTTGGCCCGCTTGCAGAGTCCACGAGCGCTGAGCGTGGTCGCCAGGCGGGCTATACGTCCGGAAGTTGCCAAGGAGGCGTTGCAACGTCTCGATGACCCAGAGGAGCTGCAGGCGGTTGCGGTGAAGTCTGAAGACAAGGCGATCGCGCTGGGGGCTTTTGAGCGGCTGGTCGCGACTGGAGTTGCGACAGAGGTCATAGAACAAATTGGACGGCGAGCTCGGCAAAAGGCCGTGCAGCGCCGGGCGAAGACCGCACTCTCGTCGCCCGACGACAAAGAAGAGCAGAAGACGGACGCACCCGCGGCACCTGACCAGACCGCGCATTTGGCATGCTGCGTCGAGGTTGAAAAAGTCCTGCAGACCGAGGAAGGAGACTTGGCGCGAGGACGTGCGGCCTTGGAGACTGTCGTGCGACGCTGGTCGGACCTTGAATCGTCGCCCGATGAGTCGCTGGCCAGTCGTTTTGCGTCTGGGAGGGAAGCGGCATCAGCCCATTTGGCTACGCTGGACTCGGCTCAGACCGCGCGTCGTCGGGCAGAGGAGCAGGTCGCCCACGAGGGTAGACAAGCCGATGGTGACCGCATCGCGGGAGTATTGACCGAACTCGAGCAGCTCGCGGATGAGATGCAGAAGCTTGTTGCCGACGAGGCTGTGTCGGGCAAGCCGTGGTCTGGCGCCGAACAGAGATGGCGGACCCTCAACGAGAAACTCACCGGCGGTCCGGGTGGCAATACGTTGGAGCCCGCTCACCAGTCGGCTCTTGCTCTACTGCACGAGCGTGCGGCCGCGCTCGAAATAAGGCGTCGCGCCCTCCTCGACCGCACGAAGACTGAGCGAGAGCAGTCCGAGCAGGAGAATCTCGGGCGGCTTCAGCAGCGCGTGAAGACTATCACGGGTCTTGTTAGTTCGGAAAAGCTCACCCTCGAAGACGCCGAACGTCAGCTCAGAGTGCTCCGGCGTCTCCATGATTCGCCTGGGCTTCTTCCCCGCCGAGAGCGTGACGCGGTCCTCAAGTCGTTGAAGGACGTTCAGGTCGGTTTGGCCGGCCGTGTGCGCGAGCTACGGGAGTTTGCCGATTGGCAGCGCTGGGCGAATCTTGGAATCCAAGAGCAGCTTTGCGCGCGGATGGAGGCACTCCGGTTGATGCCGGGGTTCCTTGATAGCGCCAGCGCCGAAGATAGCCCCGGAGCCAAGGTAGCTCCTGATGAGAAAGCCGAGAGCGTCGAGCCGAGTCCGGCGGAAGAGCCCGCAGTAGCCGCTGGCGTACCGGGGACCGACTCGGTAGTAGCGGTTGACTCTCCAGCGGCGGACTCGGCGGACTCGGTAGTAGCGGTTGACTCTCCAGCGGCGGACTCGGCAGTAGCGGTAGACCCCGCGAAGGATTCGCCGATTGACTCGTTGACTGACCCAACAGTGGCACCAGATTCTTCTCCCGTTGTCTCAGAGACCGGCCCCGCAGAAGGTCCGCAGCCTGATAGTCAGTTGGACGGAGAGTTCCTGGCGCAGTTCGAAGAAATCATGACCTCGTGGCGACAGGCTGCGGACGTGCCAAAGGACCGTGGCGCCGACCTGTGGGAACGATTCAAGGTCGCAACCGACGCCGTGTATCCACGTTACGAGCGCTGTCAGGTTGCCGTCGCCTCGGCACGGGAAGCGCATCTGGCTCGTCAGAAAGCGATTGTCGAAGAGGTCGAGAAACTCGCATCGTCGTCTGACTGGCTCAAGACCGTCCAACGCATTACCGAGCTCCAGGCTGAATGGAAAACGCTGAGCGGATCGCCGGGCAAAATGCAGCGAGCCCTTTGGCGGCGGTTTCGCTCCGGGTGTAACGAATTTTTTACTCGCCGCAAGGCTGACCTTGCGGCTCGCAAGAAAGAGTGGTCGGCGAACCTTGAGCTCAAGGAAGCGCTGTGTGTTCGCATCGAGGCGCTGGTCGAGTCAGAGGACCTGCCCGCCGCGATCGCTGAGGCAAAGCGGGCACAGGCGGAGTGGAAAACTGTTGGCCCCGTTCGTCGAACCCGGGCCGATGCCATATGGCAGCGGTTTCGTGCGGCCTGCGATGCAATCTTTGACCGCATCCACGCCGGCGAGCGGGCGGCTGCCGCGAAGCGAGCGGCCGTACGGGAAGCGCTCTGCGTTGAGCTCGAAGCGCTCATCGGCCAGGCCGAAGATAGCGCGGAGAGTCCGGCCGCCGGGGATGTCGGTCCTGGCCGTGCGGACACGCCGGACGCCGCCGAGGCTGGCCCCGCCGCGGACATCGCCAGTGTCGCCGACGCCGGTGCAGACAGCGCGAACACGCCAAGTGAAGCCGATGCCGCTTCGGACAGCGTGGATACGGCACTCGCTGACGCTGACGTTCCAGGCGAGCCGGTTCGGGTAGCTGAAATCCGCTCAGACACAAACGACGAGTCTCGGGGCGCGGCGGCTGGAGAAGCGGAATCTGCCAATGCGACGCCCCCGGCGGTTTCTTCCTCTGCAGCCGATGGCGACTCGGTCCTCGCTGACAAAGTGCGGGGCTTGCAGACGCGGTGGCGGGACGCCCCGGATGTTCCACAAACGGTCAGTCGGCAGCTTGCCGCGCGGTTCGGCACGGCTCTGGCGAAGCTGGTTGAGTTGAGGCCGGAGGCCTTCAGCGGGACCGATCTTGACCCGGCTCGCACCCTCAAGCGTCTCCAAAAGCTCTGCGAAAGAATCGAGTCTCTCGAGCCGACGACGGCTCAGGCTGAGACCGCGATCTCCCCGTCCGAAATACTTGCCAGTAAGTGGCGTGACGCGTTGGCCAGTAACCTCATGGGCGCTCGTGCAAATGACGACGCCAAGAAGCGATCGGCCGCCGACGAGGTTCGCCGCGCCAGACAGGACTTTGCTCGGATCGGTCCGGTTAGTGGAGACACCGGTCGGGCGTTGACACGTCGTTTTGATGACGCGTGCGACTTTGTCATGCGGTGGGCTGGCGCGGCCGGCCTGCCGGCGACTCGCGCGGGCCACTCGTCAAAACCGAAATCATCAAGACCGCGGCGTCGGCCCGAACGCCTATCCGGCGATCGGACGCCCCGCCCATCGGGCAAGGACTCCTCACCGGGCAAAGGATAGTCCGGTCCACGGCCTGAGGTGGCGGTGTGCGCATAGCTCTGCCGGTCGCCCCCCCGGGGGGGGGGCTGTCTCCATCGCGGTCCTGTGTCACCTCTAGCCGCACCGAGCTGCCGTTTCGTTCAATCCATTCTTACCTCACCCGGCGGAGAACATTCTCGGTATGTGACCACACCTGACCGCGGCGCCGCCAAGCTAAGAACGCTCTGCATTAGTCGCGATCCCAGGTAAACGCAACTGCGTTGTTCGACGTATTCCTCGGCGAACCGTACGCTGCGAACGATAAGGCAGCGACCGAGCCAATCTGCGTCGGCCGTCGCGTCATGACGCGCTCTCAACCGGAACGACGGCCTTGCGAATCCAGTCAAGCAAGTGGTCAAAGTCCGCCTCTCCTCGCTCGAGGGAGCCCACGAGAAAGGCGTGTGCCTCGTGGGGATCGACCGCGAGCCTCCACCCGTTTAGGCGAAGAAACACGTCCGTAGAGAAAAACGCTACCCGCTTGTTGCCATCGATGAAAGGGTGGTTCATTAACAATGATTCGAACAGCGCCGCCGCCATCGCCGGGAGATCCTCGTAGTAGCCCGTGCGTGGCCGGAAGAGTGCGCTCTCCAGGAGGCCCGCATCGCGCAGACCCGAGGAGCCGCCGAACCGATGGATGAGGAGACCGTGGACCGCGAGCACCTCATCGACTGTGAGAAAGAGCGTGTGGCTACTTGGCAAGCAACCGGCCCAGCTCGTCGTTGTCGGTCATGGATTGCTTGAGGTGGGTGAGCACCACTGGCCTGACGCGCCGCTTCTGCAGGTAGTCGCGAAGCGCCTCGGTGAGCAGTCCAGAGATGTTCTGATGCGACTCGGCCGCGAACTCCCGGAACTCGTTCCAGACGGACTCTTCGACTTTAGAGCTGATCTTTATCATGATATTGACTTATCATGACACGTCATGACGCTGAATGCATCGGGTGCGAAAACCCACCGTTTGGCGCGACGGCAAATGAAAGATGTGTCGGAGCGTCGCGGCGGTCTCAATCGCGAGATCCGAATACGTCCTCGGTCCGGCAAAGGCCGGCCGGACGGCGCGGGCTTCCGCGCGTCCAGCGCGACGGCGGAAAGCCAGATGGTCACGTCACAGCGCCGCACAAGGGCGCGCTCGTACGCAGGAGCGTTCTGTTAGATTGAGCGCCGACCTACTTTGGGCCGATATGTAAACGCGCCTAGTCCGGCCTGTAGACTCCGACAAGTCGACCGGTCAGGCCGCGCGTCTACGGCGACCGTATACCGAAGCCCCGCCCGCTCCAGCTCGTCCTGGAGCGCAAGTCGGACAAACTGCGACTCCGCGTAGCCGAGAAGCGCAGCCCACCGTGCCGCCCGCTCGGGGCTCACCACCTTGCGCCCGTTCTCTACGTGGGAGAGATGCTGCTTCGAAACTCCGAGTTGGTCCGCGAACTCCGACTGCGTCATCTCCTCGCCCTGGCGAATCGACCGCAGGAGTTTCGCCAGCGTGAGCGGACTACCGCTGAGCGTCTCAAGAAAGGCCACGGCGTCCGACCGACGGCGTCGAGTGCGTTCCCTCTTAGTAGACATGGGGTGTCACCTCCTCCACCGACACGAGCGACGCCCCTTCATGTACGTCAATCTCGTAGATCGCTCGTCACTGGCGACTGCGTCGAACCGATCGCCGCCCATGCCGCTTTCCCTTCAAAGGTTCATCGTGGAAACCGGCTACGCGTCGGATGGACTCCAGTCCGTCATGCTCGATCGCCTCGACCCATGCCAAGAGTTTGTTGACCACGTGCCGCGGCGCTCGTCTCAGCTGCCGACGGGCCCGTTCGGTGATGCGAGCCCGCGTGAGCCACGCTCAATGGTAGCCCTTTTAGGGCTACTCATCAATCGCAGGCCTTCTCAGTGACTTGTCCCGCCCTCCGGGTGCCGTGAGTGTCGGCGGCTTACATCAGTTCGCGCACCAGCGCCCGTCTATTTGGCTCCGGAGGCGGTTGGCGCGACCTTCTTCCTTTTTTCCAGGTAATAGTGCCAGAGCATCCGGGCGGCGACTGACCGATACGGGCGCCAGCGCATCGCCACACACGCCAGTTCGTCGTCGGTTGGGGGATGGTCCATACCGCGCAGTTGCCCGAAGGACTTCCGCAGCGCCAGGTCGTAGACTGGCCACACGTCGGGTCGACGTAGCCCCATCAATAAGTAGATGTTTGCCGTCCACCGACCAATACCCGGGACCGTAGTGAGCGCGTCGCGGGCTTCGTCGTCATTCATGCGCGCGACCGCTTTTAGATCCAGACGAGTGTCGAGTATCGCGGACGCCAACTCCACGACATAGCGCGATTTCTGCCGAGTCAACCCAGCCGACCGCAATTGTTGTGACCCCAGTCGAGTTACCGTCTCTGGGTCAACGCTTCCGGCCAGTCGCTCGAGCCGCTGATACGCCGAACGTCCGCTGGCCAAAGACACTTGTTGTTCGAAAATGATCAGGACGAGTGTGGCAAACCCGGCGGGTCGGGCCCAGAGCGGTGGCGGTCCGTAGGCACGGTGAGCCCGCCGCAGATTGGTGTCTTGCGCGGCCAAGCGCACCGCCGCTTCCTGCATCGTCGCACGCGTCAGTCGCGTTGGCATGAGAGGACACTAGAATACGCTCTACACGATGAAGGATTTTCATCCGCTTACGGCCGAGTGATTCGAGACGCGGTTTGGTAAACCGACCGAGCCGCAATGTGGCGCCTGGCCGGCGATTCGGGCTGGGCGCGACGTCTTGATATCGGCACCGACCGGTTCGGGCAAGACATTGGCGGCGTTTCTCATCTGTCTTGACCGTCTGGTGACGGAAGCCACCGCCCACGGCGCGCTGGACGACCAGATCGACGTGTATCTTCCCGGCGACACATCGGCGCTCGGTTCTCCGCTCACTATTCATGGCGGTTCAAATCAGACAACGTATGTCTCATCGCCCGGCGACCACACCGGCTCCGCCGACCTCCCCGTCGACTCGACCGCGACCACCTGGTTTTTCTTGTCCAGGGTCGAGGCCATGGCGCCGGCCGCGGTAGGGGCGGTGGCATTGTTCGGTGACTCGATCACCGATGGCGACGGATCGACCGACGACGCCAACAATCGATGGCCCGACTATCTTGCCCGGCGACTCGCCGACGCGAATATCCCGACGGGTGTGCTGAATCTCGGTATTTCCGAGAATCGCGTGCTCAGTGACGGGCTCGGTGTAAGCGCTTTGGCCCGGTTTGACCGGGATGTTCTGGCGCAGGCCGGGCTAACCCATGTCGTAGTGCTCGAAGGAATCAACGATATCGGTCTTGTGTTGAACCAGCTGGGGTTGCCTCGATCCGCGTCGCTTCCGATGCCGGAAGACATCATTTTTGGTCACGAGCAGCTCATCACACGCGCCCGGTCCCATGGTCTCTCCGTGTATGGTGCGACATTCTTCGCCTTTTGCGGGGACCTCGTTGGCCGTCGCGGACTATTGGAGCCCCGATGGCGACGCGACACGGCAAGCCATCAATGAATGGATTCGGACCGGTGGGGCCTATGACGGCGTGATCGATTTTGAACCAGCTGTCCAGGATCCAGATGCACCGACGATGATTTTGCCACGATACGACTCCGGCGATGGCCTGCACCCGAGCGATGCGGGGTATGAGGCCATGGCCGACGCCATCGATCTCGAGCTACTGCGCTAGTTCACAAGCCACAACCGTCAGACGAGCGCGTATGCGGCCGAGAGTGCTTCTCGCGGATGACCATACGTTTGGTGTTGGAGGGGCTCCGCACGCTTCTCGAGAACGACTGTGAGCTCGTCGGTATGGTCGAGGATGGGCGTGCTTTTGTTGAGGCGGCCGAACGTCTGAGACCCGAGGCCACAGGGCAAAAGAAATCGCCAGCCAGCTAAAGATCTCGAAAAAGACCGTCGACTTTCACAAGGGTCGGATCATGGATCGGCTCGGTATTCGGACCGCGTCCGAGCTTACGAAATATGCCGCCGCCCACGGCGTGACGGAATTGTCCTGAACGTCCATGTGCGCCGCGCGTTGCGTCGGCTCGGACCGTCATGTTTGGAGCATTTCTTGGAGAGTCGACGTCGGTGACCCGGTGTGCCAACGTGCTGTTTCGACGTGCAGCTTCAGGGTGACGCGTGCAGTCGTTACCGGACCTTTTCGATTTACCACTGTGGTGGCTTGGCAGCGGCGCTGGTGAAGTGGTGTCGGAGTACTTCTTCGGCGGGTTTGCCCCGCGGGGTGTAGTCGTCATTCTTTGGGCCGCCGTCGTCGAGCGATGACCGCCACTTCCACCAATAGACACCGAGGAACCACGGCTCGCCCCAGACCGCGTCAAAGAACGCGGTATACGCGTCGGCCTGCAGCTGCAGATTGATTGGAGGCGTATCGTCAAATTTCCACGGATACCGCGCCGCGAAATCGACGCTGCGATAACCCAACTCCGTAAACAGCACGGGTCGCCCATGCCGGGCGGACAGTCGGGTGAGACGCGATGCTATCCGTGCCCACGCGGTGGCCATGTCAGCACGCGACGGCGCTCGCGTGTCCGCGACCGGGAAGTAGGCGCTCACGCCGATCGCGTCGAGCGCATCCCAAAACGGGAGGTCTTCGACCTCGTCTGCGTGAGCGCCGTATGTCAGGAATCCTGAATACACCTCTCGAATTTCGGATATGAGTTGGCGCCACTCGGCTTCTCGATGCGTCGTGCGGCTCAGCTCGTTGCCAATACAGAAGCCGTCGATCCCGACGTCCTGGGCCAGCTGCGCGTAGTGCAAGATAAACGCTCGATACGTATCAAACCATTGCACCCAGCCAGCCTCCGTGCCCGGTTCGACCATGCCTACCCAGGCGGGCGGTCGCAGCCACACGTGGGGCTTGAGCATGACCCGAATGTCGTGTTCGCGGGCCTGTGCCGTGACGAGCCGTAGCCGCGTATCGGTCCGCTCCGTCTGTGCATCCCTCGCGGTCTCGACGGTTGCGCCCCCTCGGCGGCGAGGCCCTCCCCGCCACCGAAACGTTGCAGCTCGGGGGTCACGTTGGAACCCGAAAGGCGTAAGGGTGATCCAGTTGACGCCGAGCTCTGCCAGGTGGGCCAGCGAACGACCCGATGCCTCAGAACCGTAGCCCTCAGCCGCGGCGCGGCGTCCCCACGCATGTTCGTATGCGATACCCCGATGTTTGTCGGAGATTGCCACGCCCGGGCCGATGGTGGTCGTGTCCACCGTGGTCGGTCCGCTGCAGGCTGAGACGGCCCCGCACAGCAAAGATAGGGCCAGCAGCCGAGTCGGGAGAGCGAGGTGCGTCCCCCAGAGCGCAAGACGGATGCGTGGCACGCCGGGATTGTACTCGCCGTTTCCGTGGGAATATCGACAACGTCGCAGTCAACGCGGTCCGGTGTCGCCTTGCAGTGCCGCGTGAAGATCGCCACTGGTGGACTCCGACCTGTCTAGCCGGTGACCGGCGGACCCTTGGGACCCGAGGTGAGCAGCCGTGGGCTCGTGCACTCGAGCCGCACGCGACCCGCTTTCGCCACACGCGGCCCTTCCGATAGAGTGAGCGCTGTTTCGGAATCATTCATGAAAAGAGCAGCCTCTCTACCAGGTGCCTGATACTGTGTGTGCTGGCGTCTGTCTGCGCCGGGGCTGCCCACGGCCATCGTCTGGCCTGTGAGGCAGATACGACAACCTGAGCTCAAAGAAGAAGATGATGATGAACAAAATGACGATACGGACGCTGACCTTCTGGCTCGCTACTCGCCGGGTGATGACGGGGCTTACCGTGGTGCTGGCGTGCGGCGGGGGCGCCAACGTGTATGGGCAGGTGTCGTTTGACACGCGCGATGTCGTCGAGACGCTTGCCTCGGATGAGATGGAAGGGCGTTTGACCGGCACCGACGGCACTCGGCGGGCGGCGGATGAGATTATTCGGCGTCTGACAGCGATCGGTGCGGTTCCTCTTCCCGGAGTGGACGGCTACACCCTGCCGTTCGGGTTTACGGCGGGCGTTACGGATGGAGGCACGAGATTGACTGTGACACCCGGAGACGGTCTCGAGGGCAAGAATTGGGGCACTGACGAGGTTCGTGCGCTTTCCTTTACCGAGGCCGGTTCCGTGTCGGGGCCCCTGGTGTTTGCGGGCTACGGTCTGACGGTCCCCGAGACTGACGGTTTTAGTTACGACAGTTACGCGACGCTCGATGTCCAGGACAAGATCGTTCTCGTGCTGAACTATTTTCCAGAGGACACCGAGGGTGAGCTCCGCGGCACGCTGGCGCGCTACTCTGGTCTTCGATACAAAGCGATGGCGGCCCGCGAACGGGGCGCCGCGGGTGTGCTGGTCGTCACTGGACCACGGTCGCCAAATGCCGGGTCCCTGGTCGCGATGACGTTTGACAACGCGATTTCAGGTTCCGGTATTCATGCCGCGAGCGTGACGGGTGAGGTCGCGGCGGCACTGGTTGCCGCGACGGGACGGTCGATGAGCGACGTGCAGTCCGAGTTTGATACCGGTAACCCTCACGTCATCGGTTTTGATCTTGAAGTCGACGTGACACTCGAGGCCCGGGTCGAGCGTGAGCGCCGGACCGGATACAACGTCGCGGCCATGCTTCCGGCTACGGTCACGTCCGAGGTCGACAAACCGTTTGTGATCCTTGGCGCCCACTACGATCACTTGGGTCGCGGGCGCGGTGGAGGGTCGCTTGCGCGGGGTGATGAGGCCGGCCAGATTCACAACGGTGCCGACGACAACGCGTCGGGAGTGGCGGCGATCTTGTCGGCCGGCACCGCCCTCGCCGAGATATCTCGCACGCGGACGGTTGTCCTGGCGTTTTGGTCAGGGGAAGAGCTGGGACTGCTCGGTTCGGCAGATTTCGTCGAGTCTTCGCCGATACCAATGGATGATGTGGCGGCCTATCTGAATTTCGATATGGTTGGCCGTCTCACAAACAACACGCTCAGCGTCCAGGCGGTCGGCACCAGCCCAGTGTGGACACCGTTGGTTGAGGAGCTCAACCAATCGTTGTCTCTCGGATTCAACCTGCAATTCGTTTCTGACCCGTACTTGCCGACCGATGTCGGGAGCTTCAACACGGTTGATGTGCCCAGTCTGGCGTTTTTTACCGGGAGCCATGACGACTATCACCGGCCTACCGATGACGCGGAGACGCTCGACTACGATGGACTCGACCGCATCGCCGCGCTCGGCCAGGCGGTGGCCGCGCACCTCGTCACCGACGCGGACGCGCCACCGTTCGTAAAGGTCGAGAGGGCCGCGACACAGGGTGTCCAGACGGTCATGCGGATCTTCACAGGCACCATTCCGGACTACACGGAAGGGGCCGACGGGTTGCTCCTCTCAGGCGTGGTGGGCGGAGGACCAGCCGAAGCCGCCGGGCTCCAACGCGGCGATGTGATTGTTGAGTTGGCGGGGCACTCCATCGCCAACATCTACGACTACACCTACGCGCTCGACCTCTTGCGGGTCGACCAGCCGGCGCCGGTGGTATTTATGAGAGGTGACGTTCGGCACGAAACGGAGATCGTTCCGGAAGCACGCCAGTAGTCAAGTTGAGTGAGCGGTGGACTAGTGCCCTGTATCCCTGATACAGGGCACTAGGAATGAGCGCCGTTCCTGGGTCCGACTAGAACGGTTCGCCTTGGGCGCCGACCTGAAACGCCCAGATCCGGTTGCGGGTCAGGACGTACATGACGCCGTCCTTGACAGCGGGGGTGCTGTATACGGCCGCACCGAGGTTTTGCTCGGACAAGAGCTCGAGTTCGCGACCGGCCCGCAGGACCGCGACGTCACCGTCCTCATCGCCGATATACACCTTGCCGTCGGCGGCAAACGGTGAGCCCCATACCGCGGCGAACGTGTCGTAGGTCCAAAACTCGTCGCCGGTCTCTGCGTCAAGCGCGTGGAGAAAGCCAGAAAGGCTCGTGATATACAAGATGCCGTCCTGAATGGCGGCCGTCGACATCGTCCGGTAGAAGTCTTCGCCGCCGCGGTGCCAGACCATATGCGTATCGGTGACATCGCCGGTGCCGGTCGCGTCGATCGCGTAGAAGTGGCCGGGGGCTTCGCCATGCTCGGGGTCTTGACCGACACCGACGTAGACCCGGCTACCGTCGACGACCGGCGTCGACAACACGTTGTTGCGGGTGCCGCGACCACCGAGGATCCACTCGGAATCCTTTGGGTTGAGATCGAATTCCCAGACGAGCTCTCCCGTTTCTGCGTCAAGGCTGTAGAGCACCCCGTTTCCGCCCGCGAAGACGACCTGGGCCCGCCCGTCAAACACGCCGTAAGCCGGGTTGGTCCAGCTGCCATGGAGGATCGTTTCTCCAACGAC
>Ga0310121_10000930_pt1 | contig 31021 bp, 30 predicted proteins | sample CB27_Tmax_986_MG_FD_203504 | JGI IMG/M metagenome (GOLD analysis project Ga0310121, IMG submission 203504) | Marine microbial communities from Western Arctic Ocean, Canada - CB27_Tmax_986 | ecosystem: Environmental > Aquatic > Marine > Oceanic | place: Canada: Western Arctic Ocean | collected... | reverse complement strand
TGAACGCCCACGCGATGCCACCGGCCACGACCAGCAGGAGCATCGCTCCGACGCCGAGATCGAGGAATGCGCCGTGGCGTCCCGAGGGGGCGGTCCTCGCTCGCCTGGGCGTCGGGTCGCGGAGCATAGAGTGTCTGGTCTGACGTGATATCGGAGCCGAGATCTGTTTTGGCGTCTGGTTTGAAGTAACGTTCAGTGAGTTGGCGGCCGCTCCAGGCGCCTCCGCGCAGAGTCGGCCTGGACCGGAGGCCCGCGTCGTCGCCGAGGCAACCACGACCCACGTGATCTAGCCAGTTATGTCCGAGCCCATTATCGCTCACCAATTCTGGATTCAGTCGCCGGGCCACGGCGAGATCGTGCGGGCGACGCTGGGGCCAGCCCAGGAGGGCGACCTGTTGGTGCACGCGCGATACTCCGGCATCAGCCGCGGTACCGAATCACTGGTCTTCCGGGGCGAGGTTCCGGCGTCCCAGTACGACGAGATGCGCGCGCCCTTCCAGGAGGGTGAGTTTCCTGGGCCGGTGAAGTACGGCTACTCCAGCGTCGGTGATGTGGTCGAGGGGCCGGTGGAGTGGCGTGGGCGCACGGTGTTCTGTCTGTTCCCCCATCAAGACCGCTACCGGGTGCCCGCCGTCGCCGTGACCCCGCTGCCGGCGGGTCTGCCTGCGGGTCGGGCGGTGCTGGCCGCGAACATGGAAACCGCCGTGAACGTGGCCTGGGATGCCCGGCCGTCGGTGGGCGACCGGATTGTCGTGATCGGTGGCGGGGTCGTGGGGTTGCTCGTCGCCTGGCTGTTTCGGCAGATGGCCGGTGTCGACCTGACCGTCGTTGATGTGAATCCCGCACGTGCGGCGATCGCCGATGCGCTCGGCCTCCGATGCGTGACGACACCGCCCGTGGACGTCGATGCGGATCTGGTGGTCCACGCGAGCGGTCGGCCGGAGGGGGCGGTGACCGCGCTGAGCGTGGCCGGGGTCGAAGCCACGGTCGTGGAGGCAAGCTGGTACGGGACACGAGAGGTCGCGTTGCCGCTGGGGGAGCGGTTTCACGCGCGGCGTCTCACGTTGCGGAGCAGCCAGGTGGGTCGGTTATCTCCAACGCACGCTCCGCGCTGGACTCATGCCCGGCGATTGTCGCTGGCGCTCGACCTGTTGCGCGCGCCTGAACTCGATACCCTGATCTCGGGCGAGAGCCGCTTCGACGAGCTACCGGCGGTCATGGCCTCCGTGGCTCGAGAACCGGGGGACACGCTGTGCCACCGGATACGGTATGAATCATGACCTTACGGAGGACGTGTGTACAGCCTTAACGTTCGCGATCACTTCATGATCGCGCATAGCTTTCGGGGCGAAGCATTCGGTCCCGCCCAGCAGCTGCATGGGGCCACCTACGTCGTCGACGCGACGTTCCGTCGCCGGGAACTGGACAGCGACGGCCTGGTGGTCGACATCGGCCGGGCGAGCGAACATCTACGCACGATTCTGGCCGGCCTGTCGTACCGTAATCTGGATGACGAACCGGCGTTCGCCGGGCAGAACACGACCACCGAGTTCCTCGCCCGGACCATCTTCGATCGTCTGGCGCAGGCGGCACGAGATGGTTCCCTGGGCGACGGTGCGCGCGGGGTGACGGCGATTTGCGTCACGCTGAACGAATCGCATGTGGCCTGGGGGAGCTACGAAGGCCAGGTGTGACACCGCCGGAGCTGCACGTCGTTGTCCCGGGGCCAATAGATCAGCGCACCGGCGGCTACATCTATGACGCGCGCATCGTGGTGGGGCTCCGCGAGCTGGGGTGGTCTGTTGTGGTCCACTCCGTAGACGGTGCGTTTCCCGGCCCGGACCCGGTCGCGCGGTCCAGCCTGATGTCGACGCTCGCCGCCATTCCAACCGGCCGGCGCGTGGTGATCGACGGACTGGCGATGGGCGCGCTCCCGGAGCCGGTGCACGCCGAGGCGGGACGCCTCAGGGTGGTGTCGCTCGTTCACCACCCGTTGGCCGACGAGACCGGTCTTGATGCCGAAGCCCGACACAGGTTCAGCGCGCTCGAGCGAGACGCGTTGTCCGCCTGCGTGGGCGTGCTGGTGACGAGTGCGTTCACGGCCCGGCGCCTCGAGCAGTACGGCGTGGAGGCCGAGCGTGTGCGGACGGTGTATCCCGGCACGGATCGATGCCGGCCGGCGGTGGGGCCTGGGCGCAACGTGCCTCCCGCATTGTTGTGCGTCGGGTCCGTGACGCCTCGCAAGGGACACGACGTGCTGGCGCGCGCCCTGGCCCGCTTGCGACACCTGCCCTGGACCTGCGTCTGTGCCGGCAGTCTCGCGCCGGCGCCGGGCTACGCGGAGGTGGTGCACCGTCTGATCCGCGACGCGCGGCTCGACGAACGGGTGCAGTTGATAGGGGAGTGTGACGCGGGCCGCCTCGACGCGCTTTACCATCACGCGTCCCTGTTCGTGCTGCCGTCGCATTACGAGGGCTACGGGATGGCCCTGAGCGATGCCTTGGCTCGGGGGCTGGGGGTGGTCAGCACCACGGGCGGTGCCATCCCGCACACCGTACCGAGTGATGCCGGCGCGCTGGTGCCCCCGGGCGACGATGTCGCGCTGACGGCAGCGCTTCGCGACCTCTTGGCGGAGCCAGGGGGGGGCGAGCGGCGTGCGGCCCTGGCTGCCGCGGCCTGCCGCCACGCCGAGACGCTCCCGCGATGGGACCAGGCCGCCCTGCGTTTCGCGGCCGCCGTGCAGGAGCTGACACCTGATGGAAACGTTTGACGCCGATTGGCTGGCGTTGCGCGAGCCGGTCGACCACGGGTCGCGAGCCGAAGCCTTGATCGCGCCGCTCGTCGACGCATGGCAGACCCGCGGGTGGTCGCGGGTGCTGGACCTGGGCAGCGGGACCGGTTCCAATCTGCGATACCTGGCGCCACGGTTGCCAGGCGGCCAGGCCTGGGTGCTGGTTGACCACGATCTGGAGCATCTCCGCACGCTCCGGGGGCTCGCCAGGCCGGATCGGGTGAGGAGCTTGACCGTGTCGCCTGGAGACCTCGCCGCCCAGGATCTCGAGGAAGTGGCCGGTGTCGATCTGGTCACCGCCTCCGCTCTGCTCGATCTCACATCCGAACGATGGCTCGACCGCGTGGTGACGGCCTGCTCCCAGGCCAGGTGCGGAGTGTTGTGGGCGCTGACCTACAACGGGCGCATTCACTGGTCAGACCAAGAGGCCGACGACTCGGCGGCGGGCACGGTAGCCGTGGCGCCACGTGATACGGATCCCGACGATCGACTCGTCCAAGACGCGGTCAACCTGCATCAGACCGGCGACAAGGGGTTCGGGCCGGCTCTGGGACCTGCCGCCGGACGGGTGGCGGAGCGTCGCTTTCAGGCGGCCGGCTATCACACAACCCTTCGCGATAGCCCGTGGCGCCTCGCCGCTCCCGATCGCTCAATTGTCAAACGGCTGGTCGACGGGTGGGAACAGGCCGCCGCGGCGGTTCGCCCGGCCGATTCCGCCCGGATTCGCCGCTGGGCCGATGGACGACGCGCGCGGGTCGCCACTGGTCGATTCTCGCTCACCGTGGGGCACCACGACCTCCTCGCCCTGCCCCCCGCCCCGCGATGAGAATACCGGGCTCCTGGCGGGTGCTGCTGACCCTCGTTCTGCTGCTGGGTGTGGCCTGGTGGCTCGACCTGAACAGCGTCGCGGCGCGTTTGGTGGCACTGCGCCCCGGGTGGGTGGGGCTGGCGCTCGGCCTGTCCGCCGTTCAGGTGGCGGTGCTGGCGTGGCGCTGGCGTTTCACGGCGCGTCGGCTGGGCGTGCCTCTGCCCTTTGGCGAGGCGTGGTGCGAGTATTACCTGTCGATCTTCCTGAACCAGGTGTTGCCAGGTGGAGTCATGGGCGACGTGTCGCGAGCGTGGAGACAGGCGCGCGCGCGTCCCCTTCCCGATTCGGCCGCGGCGGGCGGCCCGGCGGCGCGGGCGGTCATCTTCGAGAGGGTGTCGGCGCAGGCGGTCATGACCACCGTGGCCCTGGTGTCGCTACTGGCCGTGCCCTCGGCCGTCGGCCGGCGTACCGGCCCGATGGTGTTCGCAACCGTGGCGGCGTCCGCGGTGATCGTCGTGGGTGTCGTGATCTGGGCCCGGCGGCAATCATCGGCCAAATCTCCAACCGGCCGCGTACTGGCCGAGCTTGCCACCGCGCATCTCTCCCCCTCGGTGTTCGCGGTACAGCTGTCGAGCGGCCTGTTCATCGTCGCCACTTATCTGGCCACGTACGTCGCCGCCGCGCGCGCCGTCGGGGTCGAGACCCCCTTCTTCGTCATCCTCCCCCTCGTGGCGCCAGTCCTGATGACGATGCTGATCCCGGTGACCGTCGCCGGGTGGGGACTACGCGAGAGCGCGGCTGCCCTGTTGTGGGGCGCGGTGGGCCTGACCGCTGCCGACGGGGTCACCATCTCGGTCGCCTACGGCCTCATCGTGCTGGTCGGCAGTCTGCCTGGCGCCGCGGTGCTGGCCATGGGCCGTCGAGGGACCGGCGGGACCTGATAATTTCTCATCCACGACGGTCCGTGAGGCCCTGTGGCGCAGGCCTTCAGGCCTGCTCAGAACGTCTAAAGACTTGCTCCACAACGAGATCCGACGGTCGTGAGGCTCCGGCTGAGATGGTAACTTAGTCTTGATCTTGGACAGTGTCACACCGGCCGCGCATGTCCCACAGGCCGACTCCGGCCAGGACCACCAGATCAACAAACAGCAAGGGCGCGAAGACCGGCGCGCCGTGCAAAATTCTCGAACAGGCTGGACGAGAGGCCGTTGACGTCGGCGACGAGATGGAAGTAGAAGCCAGCAATCCCGACGACCACCTGTAACGCGAGAATCGCCATCGAGATTCGGATGATCGCGGTCTGTCGATCCATCAGCACCACGGCCAGGAAGCCGACGGCGGCGGCGCTGGTGCCCACCGGGAGCCATTCCGTGGCGTGGAAGAACCCGTTCATCGCGTGGTCGCAGAGGGTGAGCATGAAATTGCCGGCGAAGCCGCCCAGCGCGAAGAAGACGATCCATTGGCCCCATTCCGCATCAGCGCTCGGGACCAGGCGATTCAGCAAGAGCAGGAACCCGAGGCCCGCGTACGCGAGGGGTGCGACGAATGGCGCCGTGTAGACCAGGCTTTGAATCGTCCACTGGGAGAAGAACTGGCTGTCCAGGTGATAGAGCACGCCGGCGAGACCGAGCGCGATCGAGGAGACCCCGACACCCAGGCCCATGATGTGAATGAGCGTGTGTCCCTGGCGGCGGTGCCGGAACCAGACGGCCGGCGCCAACACCAGGACGGCGCCGAGCGAAAAGCCGAGCGGCACCCACTCGGCCCCGTGCCGAAAGCGATTGAGGGAATGCGCGAGATAGACGTCCAGCACCAGGAAGGCGTAGTTCGAGAGGACGAAGGTGTCCAGCACCGCCGCCTTGTGCCGGTCCCACCAGAGCGGGTCAGTCACCAGCGGATCTGAGTCCCGAGGCCATTTCTTCGAGCTCCGTCATCTTCAGGAGCAGCTCGTAGTTGCCGTGCCATTGCACGAAATCGGCGCCGCCCATGAACGCGCCATGTTTGGCCGTGCGGCCGAAATAGTGCCAGAAGTCGAAATACAGAAACTCGATGGCTTCATCGAACGGTGCCGGAGTCAGGAGCCCGTCGGACCGCAGGCCTGCCATCGGATCCCGCGCAGCTCGCACACGCTCATTGGTGGCCGCCACGACCGCCTCGGCTTCCACGTAGAAGCCGTTCACGTTCGTGGACGCGTGTCACCTCAGGCAGGTCTCCTTCATCTCCGTCTGACCCGCGAGGTAACCGGGATGCTGTTCGGAGACCTCCGCGAACAACCAGTACGACAGCCGCTCGGTGGTGTCGTGTGTGACCTTGAGCCCGTCCAGCCCGCTCATGTGACACGTCGCGCACGTCGGAATCGGCATGTCGGCCGTCGTTAGACGTTTTGGGTCGACGCCCAGATCCAGGACATTGCGCTGCGCGTTGAACAGCGCCCCATGTTTCCATTCGTTGTAGATCTCGATCTGCGAGTGGTCGGGGCCCATGTGGCACTGTCCGCACGTTTGGGGTTCTCGCGCCAGTGCGATCGACGTCGAATGCCTGGAGTGACACTCGGTACAGCTGCCGATAGAGCCGTCCTGATTCGGAGCGCCGGTCGCATGACACCCCAGACAACCGGTCTGCATGGCTGCTGGGCCCTCGAGGTGGCCGGGCGATCGACGGCGCCCGGATGATGCTGCTCGCTCAGGGCGAGTTGGTCGGCGGATACCTCGGCGGCGCCGCGCACCGCTCCCCAGGCAGGCAGCGCGTGCCGGCTGCGTGCGAACTGTTCGTATTCCGTGCGGTGACACGCCTGGCAGTTCAGCGAGGTGACATCGCCAGCGAGCACAAAGTTGTCGTGTTCGTTCGGTTCTTGCCCGTCGAGTGTCTGATGACAGTCGTAGCACGTGATGTCGGCCTGGCTGTGCGCGCTGCGCTCGAACTGGTGGACGACCGCGGCGGTCTCCTCACGGTGGCATTGCGCGCATCGCCCAGAGGCCTGCGTGAACGTGGGCGTGGCTCCGCCCGTGTTGGCCGGCGGTCGGGCGTGGTTGATCATGAGGGCCGCCACCATCAGGCTGCCTCCGATGACACAGGCAATGAAGATCGACTTGAAAGGTATGGGTCGTTTAGCGAAGGTCGAAATCGAACAGAACGTCCTCGCCGAGGTGGAACGTTCGGCACGGTGGACGGAGCGCCCGGTCCAGCGAGCCAATCGGCGGGAGCGTGAGAGCCGGGCGTCCGGAACCGATCAGCATTGGCGCCACCGCGACGTGAAGCCGGGTCAGCGCCCCGGCCTGGAGGAAGCGCGAGACGGTGACGCCACCGCCTTCAATCAGGAGCCGCCGGAGACCGCGCGCGCGGAGCGCGTCGACTACCGCGAGCGGGTCGAATCCCGGCGGAGGCCCGTGGGGGGCGTCGGCGGACGCCGTTGGCAGGCTGATGACATCGTCGCTGGTGGTGGCGGGCGTGTCCGGCGATGCCCGGCGGACCACAAGCGTGCGGGCCGCCCCGTCGCTGAAGACGGCGTATTCGGGTGACAGACGCGCGTTCGGGTCGAGCACCACTCGCACCGGGTTGGCTCCATCGACCCCCCGCACGGTCAGGCGCGGGTCGTCCGAGGCGATGGTGCCGGCACCGACGACCACCGCGTCCACCAGTGCCCTCAACCGATGCACACGGAGGATGTCGGCCTTGCCGGTGATGTAATGGGAATGTCCCTGTTCGGTGGCGATCCGACCGTCCAGGCTTTGCCCAATCTGGCCGATCACGAGGTCGGCATCCAGTTGCAGCGGCAGATACAGGTCGACGAGCGCCCTGGCCGCCTCGCAGAGCGGGCGCGAAGCGCTCCATCCTCCCGCATCGTCGATCTGCAGCCAGACCGGGTCATTTGCACTAGAATGGACGCGCGAAGAAGGCTGGGCGCTGGGACCGGCTGCGGGCACGGCTCGAATCAAGCTCCAAGCGCTGGATTCGGTCACCAGAGTCGGCACGTAGCGGTCTCCATTCAGCAATAACTGTATCGTGACCACGAACGGAGTTCAGGTTGGACGGTAGCATGCGAGACGCAGAGCGGGGTTTGTTCGACCTCCGGCGCGGTCGCCCCATTCGGGTGACCGGTGGCCAGACGTCTGACGAGGCCGTGCTGCTGGCCGCCGTCGAGGGCCTCACGCACGGAACGCTGGAGCAGTTGCGTGGGCATGGACGCGGCCCGGTGTGTCTTGCGGTCACCCATCATCGAGCCTATGCCATGGGGCTGACCCCGGCCCCTCCGATAGGCCAGACACCCGACCGCACCACTGGGGTTCACACGGGCGACGTCAGTCTGGGGCTGCGCGGTGAGACGACTCCGGACGGCCTGTGGAGTCTGTCGAGTGGCTTGGATCAACCAGACAAGGACGGCTTGGAGATGGGCGCCGCCTCCATCCCGGAGGTGGGTGGCCTGACCTTGGCGCGGCTCGGGCAGCTGTTGCCGGCGGTGGCGAGCGTTGCGCTCGGCCAGGACGACACGCGTGATGACGCGGGTGGCGACGATGCCATTGCAACCGTGACCATTGAACAGATCCAGGAACTGGCCGCGAACAACCGGGTGGAAGTCACCTACGTCAGCGACGGGCCAGTGCCGCTCGAAGAAGCGGAAGAGGCCCGGTTCGTCTGTTTTCGCGAAGCCAACGGCATTCTCGAGCATGTCGCCATTCTGATCGGAGTACGAGAGGACTGGCCGGAGCCGGTGCCGGTGCGTCTGCACTCGGCCTGTCTCACTGGCGACCTGTTCGGGAGCCTCCGATGCGACTGCGGCCAACAGTTGCGTGGCAGCCTTCGGGTATTTGCGGCCCGAGGCGGCGGCGTGTTGCTGTATCTGGCGCAGGAGGGGCGCGGTATCGGCCTGGGAAACAAGCTGCGGGCCTATACCCTCCAGCAGCAAGGACTGGACACGGTCGACGCCGATTGCGCACTCGGGTTCGGGGCGGACGAACGCCGCTACGACGCCGCGGTGGAGATGCTTGGGCATCTCCAGATCAATCGGATTCAGTTGCTCACCAACAACCCGGAGAAGGTTCGAGCCCTGCAAGCTGGCGGCATCGATGTGGCGGAGCGCCAACCGCTCTACGGCACGCTGAATCGGCACAACCTGCCCTACGTCAAGGCCAAGGTCGACCGCGCCGGCCACTGGCTCACCGAGATGCTCTCGGGGCCGATCCGAGGGAACTAGTCGGGGCCTCGCCGCGAATGACTATTGACTGGCCGCCCGGTCAGTCGCGAAAGCGGTCGAGCGGGAACGCGCGCGCGTCCTCGATGACCTCGGCCAGCACCTGCCCATAGTGGCCCACCAGCTGCGCCCCCAACTCGGCCGTCGCCAGTGTGGCGTCGCCGGTCACCCCTTCCACATTCAGGTCGCCGGCCAGCCACGCGAACGAGGCCTCGCCTTCCGGACCAAGTCGACGCGTTGATTCCTCCAGGTCGTGTCCCAGCGACCGGAACGCCTTGATGGCCTCCCTCGTGACCAGGTCCGGCCGAAGATGGAGCATCATCGCCGTTTCGACCGCCCCGCCGTGCAGCCCGTGACGCCACTCGGTGTCCGGTAGCGCGCTGTGGGGCGGGCGGGAGAACGCGAAATAGCTGGCCTTGACGACCAGCAGTCCGTGGTCTTCCCGGAGCGCGAGCGCGGCCAGATCGAGCGCCCCCGTGTTGCCGCCATGGCTGTTGAACAGTACGAGACGCCGGATTCCGGTCGCCGCGATGGCGGCGCCGTGCTGGCGTATCGTTTCCGTCACCAGTTCCGGATCGAGGCTGAGCGTGCCGGGAAACCGCGCGTGTTCGCGGCTCGCGCCACTGGTGTGCGGCGGCAGCACCGACACGGGTACGTCGGGTGACAGACGCCGACAGGCGTCCGCGAGGAGTCCCAGCCCAATGTCGAGGTCGGTCGAGAGTGGAAGGTGCGGGCCGTGCTGCTCGATGGCCGCGAGCGGCAGGACGACCACCGGGTCACGGCCGGCCAGCTCGGCGGCCTCGATGGTGGTCTGCGTGTGCCAGTAGGGAAGTGACGGCTCGGGCATGGTGGTGTCTCTGGGGGCGGTCTGGCCGGCCGCGCGAACGGCGAGACCCTGCGCACGGTGTCGTCACGCGGGAGCGACCAGACGCCGCCGACGGAAGACGGCGAGATCGTATCCGATCCAGCCTCGGGCCAAGCACGTCCGCAGCGCGTTGCCGCCGACCAGATGACCGAGCCGGGTGCCGTCGAGGGGGAGCCAGCCGAAGAGCGCGACGAAGCACGCGATCAGATGGTCGCGTGGACGGCCGAGCTGAAGATGGGGCGTGAGGTCGTCCGACGACAGGTGATCGAAACCGGCGTCGGCCGCGAGGCGCCGCAGCTCGTCCTCGCGAATCACGGTGTTGAGGTGCCACCCGCGTTGGAAGCGGGCGATGGCCCGTGTCGCGGTCGGGGTGTCGACCCTGCGGCGGAAGTCGTCGCAGACGACAAGCAGGCCTCCTGGCCTCACGAGCCCGGCGCACGACTCGAAGAAGCGAGCCGGGTCAGGCCCATGCACGAACGACTCGATCGCGTAGGCCAGGTCGGCCGGCGCGACATCGTCCGGGGGCGCGCAGAAGTCGCCTTCGCGGCAGACGACGCGTCCGTCGAGTCCGGCCTCGCGAATGCGCTGGTCGGCGTACCGCACCTGTACCGGGCTCAACGTCAGCCCGGTGCCCTGGATGGGCAGCCGCCCAGCCAGGTAGCAGAGGCTGGCCCCGACGCCGCACCCGAGGTCGACCACGTGCAACGGAGTGGGACCGCTCGGCAGGGTTCGTACGTGGTCGAGGATTCGGTCTTCGACGTAGCGAAACGCCGCCGCTGGGCTCTCGATGCCCGGGCTCCAGACTGGTCGGTGCAATGCGCCGACCACACCGCCCTGCCCATGGGCGACAAAGCCGTCCGTGTTCCGGTCGTAGTACCGTCGCACATCGGCGGCGTCGAACTCTGGCATGGTGGGCTGCACACGGGCCGCTACTAGGCGGCGTCGCGGTTCGGGGTCTCCTGCGATACCGGCTCCAGACGCGCATAGACGTCACCGGAGCACCGGCGGGCGAGCGGCGTCTCCAATGCGGTCAGCAACGCGTCGCCGGACAGCCAGTTCTTGGACATCAACCGGTACGATTCCCCGGGGGACCAGTTGAAGCGGTAGGGCCCCAGTGCGTTCAGACGGGTGAGGCAGGCGTCCGTGTAGTCGAGCGCGTCTGGGAGATATTCGAACGACAGCGAGCGAATCGAGTGCGTGAGGCCGGCGAGCACCCCCGGTTCGCCGCCTTCGACGTCGATCTTGATGAAGACCGGGACGCCGAAGCGCGCAATCAGGTCGTCCAGGGTCGTGGTGTCGACGTCGACCTGTCTGTTCCACTGGACGCCGGCAAAGACCGGGTCGCACACCCGGTCGTCACGCCATTCGGCGGTCAGCGTCGCCATCGTGGGCGTCCGGTCACTGACCGACAACGCGGCGCGTCCGCCGTGTTCGCCGACCGCGGCCTCGACAATCTCAATGTCTGGCTGTCGGGCGAACAACGTGCGCAGCAGCTGTGCGATGTGGGGCTGCGGCTCGAGGGCGACCACACGGCAGCCGAGCGCGCCCATGGCTCTCGTCCGATTCCCGACATGGGCGCCCAGGTCGAACGCCAGATCGCCACGCTCGACGAATGCCGAGTACAGGTGCCGGAGCCGACGTTGTCTGAATGGAATCGCGTGGTAGACCGCCAGTGACCGGAGAAGGCCGACCGCTCGACCAAGCTGGCTCATGTCCGCTGATCGTATCCTGAACGGTCCTCTACGGATGTCGATCCGGCCGTTGCGGATCGTCGGAGCGGACCGGACCCGCTACAATGCCGTCATGCAACGCTCGGCTGCGGGCAGCCTGCGGGTCCTGTCGTGCGTGATGGGCGGCTTCCTCGTGCTCATGGCGCTCGGCAAGACCGGCTGGATGTCCGACAGCGGGCCGCTGATCGACGAGCTGTGGGGGTGGCGTGAGTCCGTGCCGGCACTCAGTGGCTGGTATCTGGATGCCGTGGCGATTCCGGGGGCACCGTTGTTCGCGCGGGTGGTGCCGATTGGCGAACTCATGACCGGCACCGCGCTGCTGGTCGGGTTCCGGGTGAGACTGGCCGCCACCGTGGCGGTGCTCATGGTGCTGAATTTTCATTTTGCGATGGGCATCTTGTTTCAGATGTCCTACCTCACGAATGGCTACGGACCGCCGGTGGTGGGGAGCCTGGTGGCCCTGGCGCTCGGCCCCGCGCGGTTGCCATACAGCCTCCATCGCTAGCCCGATGGTAGGGTGGTGTGGTGACCAGTAGTGGGCAGGAGCGCGTGACGGGGGCCGCCCCACGCCGTCCGGTTCCGGGGGGCCATCTTGCGACGCTCGTCAAGCTCGTCGCGGCGCTCCTGCTGCTCAATGTCTCGCTGACGTTCTCCAACATTTGGCCGACCCTCGGTATCAGCCTGAACGCCGACCTCTCGCTCGAGACGGCCGTGTGCGTGCTCGCGTTGCTCGTCGCGCGCCGGCGGTGGGACGGGCCGTCCGCGGCTGGCCTGCGGTGGCTGGCGGGGCTGTGGCTTGTCCTGGTCGTCGGGCGTTACACCGACGTGACCGTGACGTCACTCTACGGGCGGAACATCAATCTGTACTGGGATCTCCAGCACGTGCCGAGTGTGGGCGCCATGTTCGCCGTCGTGGCGGATCCCTGGCTGAAGCTGGGATTCGTCGTGGGGGTGCTGGTCGGGCTGGCGTCGCTGTATCTGGGTGCGCGGTGGGCGATCGCCGCCGTGGCTGCGGGCACCCGCGTGCGTGGCGCGCCGCGTGTGCTTGGCGCCCTGGCGGCCGCGGTGCTCCTGCTGAGCCTGGCCCAGACGTTGGGCGCGCGCCTGCCGCTCGGGGTGCGCGTGGCGAGCCCGGTGGCGACCGCCTACGCACGCGAGTTGGGCGAGTATGCCTATGATCTGAGCGGCGCCGGCGTGCGCGACCTGGGTCCGCCGCCGGTGCTCCAATCCGACCTGACCCGCCTGGGTGGCGCCGACGTGTTCGTGATCTTTCTCGAGTCGTATGGGGCCGTCGCCTGGCGCCGCCCCGAGTTGGCGGGTCCACTGGTCCCGGCCATGGCGCGGCTGACAGAGGACATTGCCGAGACCGGTCGATTCGTGGCCTCCGCGTTCGTCGAATCCACCACCTTCGGCGGCGAGTCGTGGCTCGCCCATGTCAGCCTGTTGTCCGGCACGGAGATCCGCGACCCGGCCACCAACGTGCGGCTGATGGCGCAAGAGCGAGACACGATGGTCAAGCTCTTTGGACGAGGCGGGTATCGCACGGTTGCGATCATGCCCGGCATGCTGGTGCCCTGGCCGGAAGGGGCGTTTTACGGATTCGAGGAGATCTACGACCACGATCGACTCGGCTATCGAGGCCCGCAGTTCGGTTGGTGGGACATCAACGACCAATACGCCCTGGCGCGGGTCGATGCGCTGGAAATCGAGCCGTCCCGTGACCAGCCGGCGTTCGTGTTCTTCACCACCATCTCCACCCACGCGCCGTTCGTGCCGGCCCCCCCGTACCAACCAGACTGGGCGCGGGTGCTGACGACGAATCCGTACGACGCCGACGCGCTCGATAGGGCGTGGTCCGCCTGGCCGGACTGGACGAATCTGGCGCCAAGCTATCTGGAAGCGCTCGAGTACGCCTTCCACAATGTCGGCGGCTATCTCCGTCTCCGCGCCGATCGCAACCTCGTGATGGTGTTGGTCGGCGACCACCAGCCACCGGCACTGGTCAGCGGTGAAGGGGCATCGTGGGACGTGCCCGTGCATGTGATTGCCAATCGGCCGGAGGTAATGGACCGACTGACACGGCACCATCAGTTCACGGACACGCTGCAGCCGGGTGACCAGGCCGTGGCTCAAATGGACACGCTGTTGCCCATCCTGCTGGACGCGTTCGGCGACGGGGGGGGACCGTGATGATGATGGGGAGGCGGGGGAGATGGCTCATGACGGCGTCAGTCGTGACCGCGGCCGCCGCTCTGGTGGGGCCGTCGACGGCGTCCGCGCAGGTGTCGCTCGACGTCATGACCTTCAACATTCGGACGGCGGCCGGGCGCGACGGCGACAACGCCTGGCCGAACCGCAAAGCGCTGCTCGTCGAGACCATTGAACGCTATGCGCCCCAGGTCGTCGGCATGCAGGAGGCGCTGGGCGAGCAGATCGACTATCTGGATCAGCAATTGCCGGACTACCGGTGGATTGGCATCGACCGTGGGCTCAACGGGGGAGTGGGGTTGAGCGAAGCGACGCCGATCTTCTACCGGTACGCTGAGCTGAGTCCGATCGAGTCTGGGAACTTCTGGCTGACCGACACCCCGGACACACCGCCGGTCCGGCGGACCGAGGGCCGACGCCGTCGGGGCGGCGGACGCATCGTCACGTGGGCCCGGTTCTATCACCGCGCCACCGGCCGCCAGGTGCATGTCTTCAATACCCACTTCACGCTTCGGCGCGGCCAATCACAGCTCGATTCGGCCGACCTGATCGCCGGCCGTGTCGCCGCCCTTCCGGCGGGCGCCGCCGCGATCGTGATGGGCGATTTCAACAACAATGCTGAAGAGAGTGACACCTGGCGCGTCGCCACCGCCCGTGGGTTGCGCGATGCGTGGGTGGCGGCGGCCGAGCGCGTCGGACCGATCGCAACCTATGGCGACTTCGGACCGCCGGACGAGGCGCTCGCTGAGCGCGTCGACTGGATTCTGGTGGGCGGTCCAATCGACGTTCGGCGCGCCGAGACCGTGGTCCACAACGATGGTGGCCGGTATCCCTCAGACCACTATCCGGTCGCCGTGCAGTTGGTCATCCGCTGAGCCCCTGTCACATGATCGGGTCCCGCCTCTCACAGTCCGTGGCGATCCAGGAACTGCTTGATCGTCGCGTAGATCGCCAGCGTTTCGGCGGTGTCGAACCCGCCGTGGCCACCGCCAGGTACGGTGTGTAGTTCGCTGGCGACCCCGGCGCTTTCGAGTGCGTGGTGTAACCGGACGCCCTGCTGGTAGGGCACGATCGGGTCCGCATCGCCGTGTATGGTGAGCACCGGCGGCAACCCTGGACGGACATAGGTCAACGGTGACGCTTGTCGCGCGACCTCGGCGCGGTTCGAGAGGCCACCCAGCCACTGGACGGCGTAGCCCTTTGTGTTGGGGCCGCGCATCAGGTCACCCACATCGGTGATGCCATACCAGTTGATGATGGCGGCGACCTCGACCGACGGCAACGACGGGGGACCGGTGAAGCTTCCGGATGTGCACTCGCGACCCAGTCCGGCCGACGCCGGGACCATGCCGGTCGTCAGCGCCAGGTGTCCGCCGGCCGAGTTCCCGGTGGTCACGATGCGTGAGAGGTCGAAGCGGTAGTTCTCCGCGTTTCGTGCGATCCACTGGAGCGCGCAGAGACAGTCCTCGACCGCTGCCGGTGCGCGCGACACCTGGACCAGCCGATACGTCACGTTGACGACCGCCCAGCCCATCTCGAGATACGGCATCGCGCGCAGGAACTGCGACTCTTTCGTGCCCGCGACCCAGCCCCCGCCGTGGATCATCATCAACACCGGGACCGGGCCGCTTGCGTTGGCGGGCAGATACAGGTCGAGCTTGTTCTCGTGGTTGTTCGCGACATGGTAGGTCACGTTCGGGACCACGCGGTATTGGTTTGATATGTCGGCCAGAAAGGCTGTCGTATCGCTGAGTTGTGCCTGCGCAACCCCGGGTCGCGCGCACACGGCTGTCAATGTCACGGCGGCGATGACGCCGACCATCCATCCGGTTCGCATGTCCCCTCCTTACGAAATAAAACGCTCCACGAACGACTCAGTATATGCGGCCGGTCACCGGTTCGGTGGCAGGCTCACCGTTAGGCCGAGTCGTGCCTCGTAGGTCTTGATCATCGCGCTCTTGGCCTGGTCGCCAAAGCCGCTGTCGATGGCGGTCTGGTAGGTGTCGACCATGGCCTCGACCACCGGGAGGGAGACCTGCAGATCGGCCGCGACTTCCTGCACGTTCACGATGTCTTTGAACGCCGCCTGGAGCGAGAAGTCACCGTCAAATTCCCGCCTGAGGATGCGGGGGATGAAGTACTCGCTGGCGAAGCTGCGCGCACTGCCCGACGTCAGCACGTCGGCCAACGTGTCCGGCGCGAGGCCGGCTTTGACCGCCAAGGGCATCACTTCGCACAGGGCCGCGATATTGACGTCGTAGATGATGTTGTTGATCGCTTTCATCAGCTGACCGGAGCCGAGGTCGCCACAATGGACGACGAACTCGCCCATGACGTCGAGATACGGTTTCGCCTCGGTGAAGGCCGGGGGCGTACCGCCGAACATCATCGTCAGCGTGCCGTTCTCGGCCCGAAACGGCTTGCCCGACACCGGACAGTCGCTGTAGGACAGCCCGACCGCTGCGGCCTGGCCGGCCAGTCGCAGGGCCGCGCCGCGGTTCATCGTGGTGGTGTCGATGATGGGGAGCGGCCCCCGTGCGCCCGAGCTCACCCCCGACTCGCCGAACAGTACCGCCTCCGCCTCGATCTCCGACGGTACGCACAAAAAGAGCAGCTCGACCCGAGCCGCCACGTCCCCGGCGGTGGTGGCCCTGGAGACGCCGAGATCGGCGAGCGCGTCCGGTAGGTTCGGTCGAATGTCGTACACCGTCAGAGGGACCCCCGCGCTCACGAGGTTCCTGGCCATGGCCGCACCCATCCGTCCGAGTCCAATGAATCCGGTAGGTCTCTTGTCCATGTGTCAATCCAAGCCAGGCGTGCGTCTATGAACAATAGCGGGGCGGCGCGTCAATCAAGACACGCCGCCGTCGCAGGTCGTCGTAGGTCGGTCCGAGCACCGTCGGGTCCAGCCGAGACGAGAGGTTGGCCTCTACCGTGATGTCGGCTGGGAGGTACCGTCGACAGTCGTCGAACTCTTGGGCGTACTCCGGGGTGGGGAACTGGAGTGTGAGCGTCGAACGGCCGTTCCGCACGACCACCGTGTACAACGGATTGACGATCACGGGTTCCTCCGGCTGTGGGGGGCGAGGTGCCTCGTGTCGGCGAAACACAGTGTCGTCTCTGGACGCGACGAGCGTCAGCGACGGTTCGTCGGCGAGGACGTCTGGAGACAGATCGCTCGCTAGATCGACAACGTCATCGTCGACAAGGCTGTCGAACAGGCGGCGGTCACTGAAGAGTCTGGGGCGGTGCGCCGCGAACAGCTCGTGATACGCGGCGGGGCTCAGCGGGTCGCCGGCTGAGGGATTCTCGCCCAACGAGCTGTGCAGGTGCGGCAGCACGACGACCCCGTCGGGACGCGCGACCCGCGAGAGCTCGTCAGCGCACAGCCGCTTGTGCCAGATGTACGGAAACGCGTCCATCAGGACGACCATCGCGAACAGATCGCGCACGAAAGGCAACGGCGCGTCGGCATTGCAGCACACCGCGTCGGCGGCTGGCGCCGTGAACTGTGTCGCGAGCCACAGTTTCCAAAAGTGCAGGTCGGTGACCACGGTATGCGGCGCCGGTGTCCCCGTGGGTGCGAGTTGAGCCAGTACCCGCGAGAGGTGCCCCGAGCCGCCGCAGCAATCGAGGATCGGGCCGACTGAGACCGGACGGCTCTGACCGAGCGACCGCACGATCGCCTCGGCCGGCACAAAGGTTGGGTCAGAGAATCGGTAGAGGAAGTAACGTCCCTCCGCATCCGGACTCAGGACGTCGAGCAGGTCCCGATAGGTCGCCGCCCCGGTGCGTTGGCGCAGCGCCCGGAAGCGCGTCGCCCGTTCGTCGTCCAGCCCCAACAGCGTCTGGAGCGCGTCGTGGCTCCGACCCGCTTCCAGCGCGTGCATGGCGGTCCGCGTCGTCTCGTCGGCGAGCAAGACCGGGATCCCCGCCACCACTGGAAAGGCGCAGCACTCGCACCCGAGCACGCCCTCCGTGACCACCTGGTCGTCGCTGAGGGTCGCGCCGGTCTCGACGAGGGCCAGACGGGTGCCACAGAACGGACAACGAAGCCGGTCGAGGAGGGCCGTGCGCATCGGCTCAGTCTACCGGGCCCGGTGCTCCGGCGCCGGCGCGAGGCGATCGAGAAAGGTCTCGCCGCCGCTCCCGACCTCGGCCCGCCGGTAGTGTTCAACGCCGAGCAAACGGGGTGAGGCAGCCAGCGTCACCAGGGTGAGCGCGTCATTGTCTCGGATCTGGCTGCGATGACACTGCAGGGCGAGCAGCTTCTGGCGGGCGAATCTACCGGTGTCGAGCACCAGGGATGGCGGAGGCGCGCCGGCCCCGAACGCGTCGGCGTCCGCCACACCGAGGACGTGGGTTGGCGACGCGGCGATCGACGCGCGCGTCGCGGACACCGCGACGGCATGGTCGACCACCGCGCGCATGGCACCGGGCGGTAGCGAGACGTAGTAGAGCGCCGGGCTTCCGGCCTGGCATGCGGCGATGGCCCCAATGGTCCGGTCGTGGACGGCGATGTGGTCGGGGTGCCAGTAGAGTCCATCTTCGTCGAACGTGATGATGACATCGGCGGCGGTGCGTTCGATTGTCTCGAGGATGTCCTGTTCGAGACGGGCCGCGTTGATCCAGGGCAACATGCCGTCTTCGTGCGCGAGCAGTGTGACGTCGTCGAGACCGAGCACGGCCGCCGCCGCTCGGAGCTCCCGGGCGCGGACCGCCGCCAGCGGAGACGCCGCGGCATTGGTCTCGGGCGCCGCGCTCGGCGTGGGCTTCTCCCCGTCCGGGTCGACACGGGCGTGGTCGGCATGCTCGCCATGAGTCAGGCACAGCAGCGAGGTGCGAACGCCCAGTGCCGTGCACCAGGAGAGCAGGCCGCCGCAGGCGAGGGATTCGTCGTCAGGGTGGGCGAACACCGCCAGCACCGAGGGGGCGGGCGCCTCCCGTCCCGCGGTCACGCCGGGCATGGTGGGACCGCGAGGGCCTGGGTGGCGAGTCGCGTGTAGACCTCAACGTGGGCGTCGACCATCCGGCTCGGGCCGAACCGGGCCAGGGCGCGAGTCCGGACCGCGTGCCTATCCAGAGCCTCGACGGCGGGGAGACTGGCGATGAGCGCATCGAGCGACCGGCTGACCCGGCCGGTGACGCCGTTATCGACCAACTCGGACACCGCGCCCTGGTCGAGGGCCGCCACCGGGGTTCCGCAGGTCATCGCTTCGGTCAGGACGAGCCCGAACGATTCCGCCTGTTGGACGGGATAAATGAGCGCCCGCGCCCCGCCCAGCAGGGCCGCCTTGCCAGTCTGGTCCACCTCACCGGCGTAGACGATCTGGTGGCCATCAACGTGGGAAGCGACCGACTCCCGGTAGTAGTCGTTTTCTGTCGCCGCCAGGAGTAAGCGCCGGCCGCTGCGGGTGGCCACCTCGATCGCCTCCAACACACCCTTGCCCGGTGTGAACCGGCCCAGGAACAGCAGATAGTCGTCTGGGGTCGGCCGAAACGTCAGATGCGTGGGGTCGACCGCATGGTGAATCGTGGCCGCGACGCAGAGACCGCCGAGCAGCCTCGCCTGGGCGCTGGACACGGCGATGAACGGCGCATCTGGAAAGCGCGACCAGAGCCGCACCTCCTCCGCCGACGGCGCGTGGTGCACCGTCTGTAGCAGCGGCGTCGACGTCAGACGGGAGAACGCAAGCGCGATCGGCGCGTACTCCGCTTGGTAGTGGATGATGTCGAAGTCGTCGGCACGCTCGGCCGCGGCGGCCAGATTGAACAGCTCGCACAACTCCCACGGCCAGAGCGACGTGTCGTCGTGATAGCCGTGCTCCAGGGTCGCTGCCAATGTCGCGGTGGTGGTCGAGGTCCCGGCCGCGAACAGGGTGACGTCGTGTCCGCGTGCGACCAGACCGTCGGTCAACAGCGCCGTGACGGTCTCGACGGAACCGGACCGGACCGGTGGGACGGCCTGGGCCACCGGAGCCACCATCGCGATGCGCAGTCGGCTCATGACAACGCCGTTTCCAGAAACGGCGGCAGCACGCGCTCGGCCGCGAAGTACGTGTCGGCGATCTCGCGCGCGGCACGCGCGTGTGCCACGTAGTCGCGGTCGAGCCGGGCCAGCCCCTCGACTGCCTCCTCGATGGTCGAGAAAGAGAGCAGACCGGTTCCGGTGGGGAGGTGCCCGCTCCAGCCGGTGTCCTGCACGAGGGCCGGCCGCCCGGCCGCCAGGTAGCACTCCGTGCGGTCGCTGAACCAGCCGGACCGGCGCGAGACATACGCGTGCTTGGCCACGCTGAACTCCGCTCTCGAACGCTGAATGAAGTCGCGGTAGTCCCACGGGGAGCGTGACATCCGCATCGCATCCACCGGTCCCCAGCCGTGGTCACGGAGGAGCGCGTCGGGGCCATTGACCGCGAGTTGGAATCGGGCGGGCGTCCGGGCCGGGAGATCGAGGAACCTGACGAACTGGCGGTCCTTGTTTCCGTCGACGTCGGTGAAGCTTTCCGTTTTCCAGGTCATGACCGTCGTGATGAGGTCGGTGGCGGGCGGCGTGTCGGTGCGCCACTGTGTCGTGACGATCGGTTGCCAGGTGTGGTGCCATGTGAACTCGCCGGTCGGGACATCGGAGGCCGGTGTGCCGATATTCGCGCCGAATGTAAACAGGCGGTCGAAGCGGTGGAAGAACTCGACATACCACTCGACCCCTTTGGCGATGGCGAGTTGGGTGAAGACCGGGTCCGAATCCACAAAGACCTTTCGGGGAATCCGCTGGTATTCGTCGCGCCAGAACCAGGACCCGCCCGACAGGTTGATGTAGAGGTCCGCGTCGGCGCAGAACGCACGGAGGGCCTCTCGCGTGAGCCCATGATAGGTGCCGTCGTAGTTGACAAAGCACCAGCGGTCGCCGAGGTCGAACGGCTGGAGCGCCGCCTGAATGTAGCGCGTGCCATACGACGGGTCGGTCGAGAGTTGATCGAGGTCCGCGTCATAGACGCATTCGCCCGTGTCTTCCAGATACAGCACCTCGTGCCCGAGGTCGCGTAGCGCGAGCAGATACATCAGCGAGCACCAGGCCACCCCGCCGTAGGGGTAGCGGCCGATGATGCCAGCGAACAGCACTTTCATTCCGCGATACCCGTGGCCTGAGGGGTGGCGTCCGGCACGGTCTCTCGCAGTAGCTCGTCGACCGATTCCGGCTCGTCGAGTGACCGCCCGACCGACAACCGGGCGCACATGCGTCCGTACAGTTCGCTGGTGGCCAGCAGCGTCTCATGCGGGCCCTGCGCGACCAGACGCCCGTCATCCAGGACGAGGATCCGGTTGGCATCGCGAATCGTCGACAGCCGGTGCGCGATCACCAGGGTCGTGTGACGCGGGCGCAGCCGCCTGAGCGCATCGAACACCGCTTCTTCGGAGATGGCATCGATCGCCGATGTGGGTTCATCGAGAATCAGGATCGGGGCCCGCTTCAGCAACGCGCGGGCGATACCCAATCGTTGCCGTTCTCCTCCCGACAAGGTGGCGCCCCCTTCCGCGACCGGGGTGTCATAGCCCTGCGGAAGCCGTCGCACGAACACGTCCACGTGAGCGGCACGCGCCGCCGCCTCTACCTCGGCGTCGGTGGCGTCCAGCCGTCCGTATCGAATGTTGTCGGCGATGGAACCGCTGAAGAGCACCGGGGTCTGCGGCACCAGCGCGATCCGGTCGCGCAGCGAGCGGAGCGCGAAGTGCGCCACATTGGTGTCGTCGATCAGGACGCGCCCCTCCCGCGGCTCGAAAAACCGGGGGATGAGATTGACGAGCGTCGTCTTGCCGGCGCCGGTCAATCCGACGATGGCCACCAGTTCGCCGGGGCGGGCCTCGAAGCTGATGCCGTCGAGCACCGTCCGGTCGTCGTCGTAGCTGAAGCCGACGCCCTCGAAGCGCACGTGGCCGCCGACCTGGGACGCGTCGATGGCGTCGGGCGCGTCCATGACCTCTGGCGCCAGTCCCAGGATTTCCCGCACCCGGCGCGCGCTGACCACGGCCTGCTGCAACAGACCGGTCGTCCGCGCGATTTCTGAGATCGGTTCGTAGACGGCGGCGAGATACGCCACTACGACCAAGAGCGTGCCCACGGTGATTCGGCCATCGAGCACGTGCAGACCGCCGATGACCAGAATCAACGCGGTGCCGGACAGCGTGATGGCGGTGACCGCCACCGAGAACAGCGACTCACGCCAGGTCAGTGACAACCGGGCGCCCATGGTGGCGCGGCCGTCCCGCGAGAAACGAGACAGTTCGTGACGTTCTCGAGTGAAGCTCTTGACGGCGGCGATCGAGGACAGAATTTCGAACGTGCGCTCGATGAGCGACGACTCGAGCGTCTTGACCTGTTCGGCGTGGTCGGTCAGGGCCCCGGCGTGATACCGCAGGCACAGGAACAGAAACGGAGCCACACTCAGCGACAGCCAGGCGAGCGGGGCATCGATGTAGAGCAACACGGCGAACATCACGCTCAGGTTGATGGCCGCCAGCGCCAATGGGAACAGCCCGCCGATGATCAGGTCGTCCACGCAGTGCGCGTCGGCATCGAGTCGATAGACCGAATCGGCTGTCCGCGACTGGAGATGATGCCGTAGGGGCAGCGCCTGCAGGTGCTCCAGCAGGGTCTCGCGAAGGTGATAGACGATGCGCTGGCCCATCTGCACCTGAAGCTGAGTGTGCAGCATCCGAACCACTTCCGCTCCCAGCTGAATCAACAGTCCGGCCAGGACGATGAGGACGAGCAGGGCCACCGCACTCGCCAACACGCTCGCTGGCAGCCGGGTCGTCAGAAATGCGGGGAGCGGGGTTTCCCCGAACACCGTGTCGACCACGAGCTTGAGCGGCCACGGGGCCAGGGCGGCCAGACCGATCTCCAGCAGGGTCAGCGCCACGATGCCGGCGGTGCGACGCTTGTACGGTCGAAGAAACGAGAGGGTCCAGGAGACCAGGCTTGACACTAGTGCACCGTATCGGATGCCGCGGTTTCGGCCGGGGAGGGCGATGGTGCCGCCGCCGGTGGCATCGGTAACCGGATGTGTCCAGCCGCGGTCGTGACGTGGGTCAGAGCCCGGTCGAGCACCGCGGTCGTGCGGGTCGCCTGCCAGGCTGTCCGAGCCGCGACGCCGACCCCGGCCAACGCCGCCACTACGATGCCGACAGACGGCGTGTAGAGCGCCATCGAGGCGGCCATGCCGCCGGCCAGCAGCAACGCCAGCGCCAGGCCACGCAGGGTACCGTTGAGATTGGGTCTCAACCGCGTCCGGACCCGGCAGAGACACGCGCCGTCGGCGTGTTCCTCGACCAGCATCCCCACATGGAGCCAGCCCCAGCGGCCAATGGCGAGGCTCAGGTCTCGATCCGGGCGCCAGCCGTCATCGACGTCTACCCTGGGGGCTGGTCTCGACGCTCGCAGCACGCCGACCAGCTCGCTCAGCAAGGTCGTGTGGGACGTCCAGGTCTCGCTCCAGAACGACTGTTCCGCGCCGCTGCGGGTTGAGGCCAGGGCCGCCGAGAGTGCGTCACGCGGACCCGGCACCGGCGTCTTCCACGGGTGACGTGTGACATGCTGTGGCGCGACCGCCTCCGGTTGCGACAGACCGCGGAAGCGGCCGCGGGCCCGGGCCAGCGGCTGGATGACATGGAGCCACGTAATCACGGCTCGGTAGACCCAACGACTCGGCGTCAGCGGCCAGTGCCAGATGCGCGGCACACCGGAGAGATCTGAGCGGCGTGCGAACCGAGCGCAGAGGAACAGGGTCGTCAGCAGGGCCAGGATGCCGGCCACCAGGGGGAGCCAGGCCGCGTCCATCCCGGCCAGCGGCCCGATGTTGCCGATCAGGAGCAGCGCCACCGTGCCCGCCATCCATGCCGGCGTATGTGGCAGGTAGTGCCACTGTCGCGTCTGCGTGCTGTAGACCGACGGGAACGCGGCGGTACCCCAGACCCCCGTGTTCACCCGACGTTCCGCCGCCGTGCGCAGGAACGGGAGAGCGCTGTAGATGCGGCCGTGCCAGACCATGTGGCCGGCCAGAAACTTCTCCGGGTGGTGCGCGTCGAGCCAGGTCTCACCTTCCCCGTAGCCGACCTGTTGGCGCCAGTAGGCCTGGACGCTGGCCCGATGATGGTGCCAGACCAGCGCCGCCGGGGCAAAGCCGATCCGAAGGCCTCTCGCTTGCAGACGCCAGCAGATGTCCACATCGTCGCCGGCGCGTACATAGACCGGGTTGAACCCGTCGATGGCCAGCAAGGCGTCGCGTCGAAACGCCATGTTGCACCCGGGGACGTGTTCCGCTGTCCGGTCGTCGAGCATCACGTGGGTTGGTCCACCGGGGGCCCGCGCCACGCATTGTGCCATCCACGGGTCATCGGCCGGCACGACGTTGGGGCCGCCCACTCCGGCCGCGTCGGAACGCACCATGGGGTGCACCAGATACGTCAGCCAGTCTGGGTCCACCCGGCAGTCGGCATCCGTGTAGGCGACGATCTCACCCGTCGCGGCGGCCAGACCGGCGTTGCGCGCGGCGCTGAGTCCGCCGTTGAGCAGGTCTACCACCTGGACGCCGGGGTGGCGCCGGGCGATCGCCGCGGTGGCGTCGCGCGAGCCGTCGTTGATGACGATGAGCTGCGTGCGCGGGTAGGACAGTGCTTCGAGTGAGGTGAGGCAGTCGTCTATCGTGTCGGCCGCGTTGTAGGCGCAGACGACCACGGACACCTCGGGCCACACCGCCGCCATCGAGACCGGGAACGGCGCCGTCTGAAACACCTGCGTGACGGCCTCCAACGCCGGTTTCGGCCGCCGCTGTGCGTCGACGAGGCCAAACGCCCAATCGTCCACCTGGCGGCCGCCGCGCCACCAGTCGTCGGTCCAGGCGTAGGCAACGGCTCCGCAGGCACCCTCCTCGAACGCGCAGCGAAGGTGCGTCGCCGTGATCCGCGCCTGGCCGTCCGCTCCCTCTCGCAAACTGTCCGCTCCCGCTTCGGCGAGCAAGAGCGGCCGGTGACCGGCGATGTGCTGCAGTCGGGCCAGGTAGTCTCGGAGCACCGGTTCCTCGTGCAGATAGACGTTGAACGCACACAGGTCGAAACAGTCGAGGTGGAGGAACTCGGTGGGCGGGTAGTTGACGTAGGTGAAGAGGCCGTGCGGCGCGGCCGCCTTGACGTCGTCGTAGAGCGTCCGGAGAAAACGTTCGACGCGCTGGTGTCCGTGCCAGCGCACAATTCCACCGGGAATCTCGTTCCCGACCGCGATGATCAACGTCGCCGGATGCGCGGCCAACCGCTTGGCCTCCCGCGCGGCGTCGGTCCTGATTCGTCTGGGGACACGCGTGTCGTCGAGAAACGGGATGTGTTGCGGCCAGGACAGTCCGGCCATGACGCGTAAGCCATGTCGCGCGGCGGCGTCGAGCAACGGCTCGGGGGGCGGGGTGTAGGTGCGGACGGTGTTGATGTTGGCCGCGGCCATCTGAGCGAAGTCGGACTCGATCTGGCCGAGGGGAGGGAATTGCACGCCGCTGGCGTCCGGAGCGAACGTGCCATACGACGCGCCGTGGACGTGGAAGCGCTCGCCGTCGACCGCCAAGAACTTGCCGTCGGTCACGCTTGTCATTGCGGATTCGCGGCCACCGTCAGGTCAAGCCGCATGGTTGGCATCTTATCAGGGTGTGGCGTCCGACCGGGGCTCTGAGCGCCTGTCTGTTGGGGGGGGGGGCTGCGGTAATAGACCCGTAGACGGAAGTCTTGCCGGGCACTATGGACGCAGATATGATCATATTGTGAGTAAGCATGCGAAACACTGAGCGAGTCACGGTGACACTTCCTGGCGACGTGCTTCGCGAGGTCGATCGTCGCGGTAGGAACCGAAGCCGCTTCGTGCTCGAAGCGGTCGAGCGCGAGCTGGAGCGCCGGCATCGTGAAGACCTGCGCCGGTCAATCGAGCATCCCCACCCGGATGGCAAGGAACTCAGCGAATCAGGTTTTGACGAGTGGGTCCATGGCCTCCCAGAGGAGGACGCCGACGGTCTCCTTGATCCCAAGGCTGGCACACCGGTCCGCTGGGCGCCGGGCGCCGGTTGGGCCGAGACCGACGAGTGAGACTTGACCGCGGAGCCGTGCTGCTCCTGGACCTTGCGCCGACCAAGGGACATGAGCATCGAGGCGTCCGCCCCTGCATCATCGTCAGTGACCCCGCCATCGTCGACGATCAGCGTTTCCCTCTCGTTGGGATTGTCCCCATCACAGGGACACCAGGCCAGGGCGCCCTCTATCCCGCCCTGGAACCAGGGCCCAGCGGGCTGACGCGAACCTCCTATGCCCTGATCGACCACGTCCGTTCGGTCGACAAGCGCCGAGCGCGGCGTCTCTTTGGCCGGATCCGCCCCCAGGAACTGCTCGCGATCGACGAAGGACTCGCCCTGTTTCTCGGGCTGTCGTGAGGGGTGCTCGGCGCGCCGGCGTGGTCGTGCGGTGGGAGTGTGTATCTCAGTCCGCGAACCGGTCGACGAAGGGTTTCCCTGTTTCTCGGGCAGCCGTCGCTAGATGGCGTTGCGCCCGAGTCCCGTCGGAAGTCGTCCTCTGGCAGAGTTGGTTCGACGAGCTCTGGTTGCGTTCGCCAACAGAATCGTCACTCCGCTTCTCATGCTGAACGGCGTGTTCGACCGCGGGACGTTGCCCGATCTCCAGGCTAGCCCGTTCCTGGAGATGCTGGGGACTCCAGACGAGGTGGTAGGGGAGAGGCGCATCAGACAGACGTTCCCGCGGGAACGTCTTTGCGCGACGGGGTCACGGACCCCGGGTGGAGCACTGCGATGGCCCAGGGGAGGTCCAGTCGCTCGCCGTGCCAATCAGGCGTGGCACTGTCCTGGTCGATGCGGATGCCGTCGCCCAGCACCGCCTGTCCGGTTGCGGAGTCCTCTCTCAGCGCCTCGGCCTCGACATGCAGAACGACCTGGTAGCGTTCGCCGGCCGGGCCGCGGTCCAGGTCGGCGGCCAGGGCACTCTCGGCCAGCAAGCCTAGGGCGTCAGCGCGGCGTTGGGCGACGGTAGCCGACTCGCCCGGGTCCACACATGGCATGTCGGGGGCCCCATCCTTCTCGTCGTGCCTTGCATCCTGATAGAGCCGCTCGGTCGCTGCCTCGAGTGCATGTTGAACCACGGCCCCCAGCTCGGGAGGCATCCTCCCGCGAATGACCAGTATCCCGTTCTCGTCTGCCCAGGTCGCCAGGCGCCGTCCCTCGTGTTGGCGCCGGTCGTCGTCGGCCGCCGCGATCCGGTCGACCCGCCGCCAGGCTCGCGTCAGCCTCTCGACATGCGCCGCCGTCCCTGAGCGAGCAAAGGTCAGCAGCCGTTCTTCCGTCTCCGGCGTCCCGACCCGGGTGATGGCCCGGACCTTCGAGTCGGACACGGTACCCCGTCGCATCGCTGCGCTGAGGCGGGGCAAGTCCGCCAGCGCCTTGGCCACGCGGACCTTCTCACGAGCGCTCCCATCGCGAGCCCGGGACGAGAGCAGTGGGTTGGTCAAGCTGAGCCACCGTCGACTTTCCCGTTCGCCACGCCTCGGAGTCAGCCGCGTTTCGTAGGGCGGCCGACCGGTTGCGCGCTGGCCCGGGCCACGTCTCCGTTCCGGTATGATCGGGCAGTTCTTGACCGGCCACCATCGCCAGTGAACAGCTCGTGTCGGTGGCCGGTGTGTCCGAGCCGGGTCGTCGGCGAGGACTGAAGTGGCGATGATCTTGGTGGACTGGTGGGACGAGGCTGCGCCATCGCGCACCGCCATACTGGCATCCAGACCGATGACCGAAACGATGACCGCCACCACTCGGGTGACGGCGAGCGAGATCGCCACGGCGCTGCGGGGACTGCTGCCGAACACCCATCGGGCGTTGCTGTTCGGTTCCCGCGCGACCGGACACGCATCGCCTCGCTCCGACTGGGATGTCGGCGTGGTCGGGCCGGTGGCGCTGGACGGCGCGGTGCTCGAGCGGATGCGGGCCGCGCTCGACGAGTTGCCGACGCTGCGGAGTTTCGATGTGGTGGATCTCTCAACGGCGCCGCCGACGCTTCGTGATCGGGCGCTACAGGAGGGGGTCTCGTTGGCATGACCGCCGACTACGATCGCCTTGTCAGTGTGCGGACGGCGCTTGCCAGGCTGGACGATGCCCTGGCCCAGCCCAAGACCGAGTGGACGCGCGACTCGGCCATCCAGCGCTTCGAGTTCACCTTCGAGCTGGCCTGGAAAGCAGTAGCGACCGTTGCGCAGGCGCACGGGGTCGAGGCCCGATCCCCACGCGAGGCGTTCAAGCAGGCATTTACGTTGGGTTGGGTGACGGACGAGGACGTCTGGCTGCGTATGCTGGACGACCGGAACCGCGGCTGCGATTGCGCGAGAACCAGTCACCGATGACTATCAAGAACAGGGATGTCCGCGCGGGCGTGACCCTGAGTAGTCGCGTCCTGCCCCTGTTGGTCGGGGCTCTGTGCGCTCTGCCGTCATCTTCGGCGGGGCAGCCGGCAGAGGACGCGCCCTGGTTCGGGGTGACGATGCCACCCGTGTTCGAGCCACACGTGCCTCCGGCCATCGTGGGCGACCGGGGCGTGGCCCCGGCGGTGGTGCCACCCGGGGAAGACGCGTTCACGGCGCTGACCGGAGATGCGCTTCGGGCCGACCTCGGAGCGATCGTCCAGTTTTCGCGGGCGAGCCGCGAGAGCCGGGAGATCGGGTCCGGGCAGTTCTGGGGCCGGATCACCGGGTTCCCGTCCGGTCACGACACCGTGAGTTGGGCCGCCGGGCAGTTTGAAGCCGCGGGCATCGACGACGTCCGACGCCAGCCGTTCGACCAGACCGCCGGGGCCGAGTTCTGGCTGCCGCTGTCCTGGGAGATGCGGCTGCTGGGCGAGTCAGCCTTCGGGCCTGGCACGAAGGACCTTGTCCTGACGACCGCGATGCCGCTGGCGCCGTCCGACGTGCCGCCCGAGGGGCTCGAGGCGCCACTAGTCCATGTCGGGTTTGGCACCGCGGCGGAACTGGCTCAGATTGACGTGCGCGGCAAGGTGGCGGTGCTGCACGTGACCCCGCAGGGACACCTGGTGTTCGAGCGCGGTGCGGCGGTGCCGCGCGCGCGAGCGCTCTTCGAGCGTGGGGCCGTGGGCGTCATCAACGTCATCGATTTGCCCGGCAACGAGCGGGCCCGCGACTTCAGCAACTGCGGCGGTCCCTGTTTCAATCTCGGTGGTCGCGACGGCCGATTCCTTGAGACGGTGATGGATCGGGCGGTCGAGGCAGGCGTGCTCGACCGGCTGCGGACCCGGCTGTCGCTCGAGGCCACCCGGCGGTCAGGGTTGTCGGCGCACAACGCCATCGCGGTCATCCCGGGGGCCGTGCGACCGGAGGAGACGGTCATCATCAACGCGCACGCAGACGCCTGGTTCGACGGGGCCGGCGACAACGGCGACGGGCTCGCGGTGCTGGTGGGGTTGGCGAGGCACTTCGCGACCGAGGCGGAGCCGCCCCGGCGCACGCTCGTCTTCGTGGCCAGCGCCGGTCACCACTCACCGGGGATGAACGGGCCGCGCAACTTCGTCGCCATGAACCCGACGTTTGCCGAATCGGCGGTGCTTGCGCTGAATATCGAGCATGTGGCGCAGCGGAATCTGTCGCCGGCGCGCAGCGTCGCCGCCGACGGGTATCGCGACTTCGTGGCCGATGCGGGGGAGGCGCCGATCGTGGCCGGTGTGTCGAACGAGGCGCCGTTCCTGGAGGATCTGTTCCGGCGGGGCGTGGAGCGCTACGGCACCAACTTCGTGTCCGGCCCGTCGACGATGGCCAGCGGCGAAGGGGGTGGCTATCGTAGCCTCGGCGTGGCGATCGTCACCACAATGCAGGCGCCGCCGCTGTACCACACCAGTGGCGAGGTGGCCGAGGTGATCTCAGTGCCCGGGCTCGAACGGATGGCGCGGTTCCTCGCGTTCTTCCTCAAGCAGGTGGACGCGGCGTCGGGGGAGCAGCTCAATCCGCCCGAGTCACCCGGTCCCTGACTCTCCCGCCTGCCCGCCTCGTCCGCTCCTCTTTGTTTCGGTGCAGTGAACGGGTAAAATCGCGGGCTGCCGTCCACGCGCCACGCGCCCTGTCGATCCTACGACCCCCAACAGATGACCTGTCGCAGTGTGTCAGCCCCACGAAAGCCTCGCTGCGGGCGCCGGTGTCCACTTGGACTCATCGCGACCGTGATGCTGGTGCTCCCAGCTCTTGCTCACGGACAGTCAGACGACCGGCTGGAAGCGCGCGCCACGCGGGTAGCGGAAGGGGCTATCCGGATCGACGGCACGTTGGACGAACCGATCTGGCGCACCGCGCCGGCCGTGACCGATTTCGTACAGGCTGAGCCGGACGAGGGCGAGCCGCCGACCGACCGGATGGAGGTGCGGTTCGCCTACGACGACGGCGCGCTGTATGTGGGCGCCCGGATGTTCAGCACGGCTCCGGTGCAGGCGCCGCTGGGCCGGCGCGATGACGGCGGTCTGGCCGAGTCGATCCAGATCGAACTGGACACCTATCTCGACCGCCGCACCGCCTACATGTTCGGGGTGACGGCAGCCGGCGTGCGGCTCGACCACTATCACTCTCGCGATGACGAGGGGAATCGAGACTCCGAGTACGACCCGGTCTGGCAGGCCCGCACCGTGAGAACCGACGACGGGTGGACCGCCGAGCTCTGGTTGCCGTTCTCCCAGTTGCGGTTCAATGCTCGGTCCGAACAAGTGTTCGGGTTGAACATCAAGCGCGACATTCCTGCGCTCAACGAGGAGAACTACTGGGCGCTGGTGCGGCGCACCGAGAGCGGATGGGCGTCACGCTTTGGCGACCTGCGCGGCCTTGTGGACGTCGAGCCTCGGCTGCGGCTCGAGCTGTTGCCGTATGTGTCCGGGTCGGCGCGGGTCACCGGCGACCGCGACCCCAACGACCCGTTCGATGACGGCAAGAACCTCGGCGGTCGGGGCGGGGCCGACGTGAAGTACGGCGTGGGGCCCAATCTCACGCTGGATGTGGCGTTCAATCCAGACTTCGGCCAGATCGAGGCGGACCCGGCCGAAGTGAACCTGACCGTCTTCGAAACGATTTTTTCTGAGCGACGTCCGTTTTTCCTGGAAGGCAACGACGTTCTGACCGCCGGCACCGGGAACTACTACTACTCGCGGAGGATCGGAGCGCGTCCCACCGGGTCGGCGGCGGGAGACTATGTCGACCGCCCGGACACCGCGACCATCCTCGCCGCAGCTAAATTAACGGGCCGGTTGTCTTCGGGGACCTCCCTCGGGCTCCTCGCGGCCGTGACCGACGCCGAGTCGGCCCGTACGTCAACCAACGGGGCGTTCGGCCGAACCCAGGTGGCCCCGCGGTCCGGCTGGGGGG
>Ga0310121_10000929_pt1 | contig 31059 bp, 27 predicted proteins | sample CB27_Tmax_986_MG_FD_203504 | JGI IMG/M metagenome (GOLD analysis project Ga0310121, IMG submission 203504) | Marine microbial communities from Western Arctic Ocean, Canada - CB27_Tmax_986 | ecosystem: Environmental > Aquatic > Marine > Oceanic | place: Canada: Western Arctic Ocean | collected... | reverse complement strand
CCGTGCCCCAGCCCCGGAGACGATGCTGCCTTTAACTGCTTGTTCCGCTACGCTCCACAAGCAGTTAAAGGAAAACCCCAAGAATGTAACTTAAACGTTGGTTTCACCCGTGGGGGCAGGTCAGGACCATGTCAGCCGTAGGGGGCTCAAAAGAGATGGCCGATGATGAAGCAGCGATGCCTGATGGTCATGTGCAGTGCACGCTGCCAAAACCCGGACTGGAAAATGATTTATAGTAAATAGGGCTCCCGCGGGCGTGGGTGGCGAGTTTGTGATCGCCATCAAACCGGTAGGGACTACGAAGACCAACAGCGAAGTGAAAGAGGTTCGTGATCGACCCAGGGGAATGAGCAGAGGGGTTGATTCATGAGTTTTGTGCAGCTCAAACCAAAGTGGAAAACGTCATCATGAAACGTGAACTTTCCTTAGTTGCTATAACAATGACTTGCGCTGGATTTCTGTTGCTTCATGCGCCCAATAATTGCGCTGTTGAGGTACTGCAGGATCGGTCACTGGTCTTCAGCCAGATTTTCTTTGAGACGCTCCGGTCTGGGACCGAGGAAGCGCAGTCACAGCTCCCGGAGATGACACGCGCCGGCGAAACGGTTGCTAAACGTCTGCTCAATGGTGGCGAGCTCTTGATCGCCTCGGTCCGGCCGGACTTTGCCGATGAAGGCGTTGTGCGGGCCGGGGGATTGATGCTTGCGAAAAAATACACGCCCCAAGGCAAGCTTTCTTCTGGCGATGCAGTTGTCGTCGGATGGACAAACATCACTCCCGACGAAGACCTCAAGCTTGTGCGGCGCCTTCGTGAGACAGGCGCCTATGTGGTCGGCATCGGCCCCGTTCCACCCCCCACACACGCTGCGGAGCATCTTGAGAACGTCGATATCCACCTGGTGAGCTCACTGAAGATTCCCGCTGTGATCACCGCCTGTTTTGGAGGCGACAACTATCCACTGATTTCGCTGCAGAATCTCGCGATCCTGTGGGCCTTTCAGGGAGAACTGGTCTCGGCACTGACCCGTGGCGGTTTGATGCCGACGATGTACCAGAGCGTTTTAGTGCCGGGAGCGCGCAAACGCAACGAGCCATTTAACGGGCGGCGGTTTCACGACCGGGGTTCGACGGCCGCTGTACCTCCGGGAAAGTTGGGTCGCAATTATTTAATCCGGCTGGGAGAAATTTTTGAAACGTTACGGGATAAGGAGACGCGGAACATTAACGAGGTCGCTTTTGCCTGTACTCGCGTGAAAAAAGAAGGTCATCAAATCTACGCGTATCTCATCCCGCACTTTCCCATCTACCAGAGCGGTGCTCCTGGGGATCCGCGGTTCATGATGCGATTGGAGGAGATTCATGGGGAAACACCAAGTCAGGAAGAATTGGCGACAAAGTTGCAACCCGGCGATCTCTTTTTCTTTCTCGGGTACGCTCGACGTCCTGGCGTAGCGTACCAACTTGTCAGTCAAAAGGGCGCAACAACCGTGGAGATCATCACGGGAATGGGTGAAAAGAATCTGCCTGGCCCAGAACCCGACCACGTCATCTATCCTCACTGGCCATACTACGACGCGTTGGTTACCGTCCCGGAATACGACATTCCCGTGCTGCCAAGCTCTGGCATCGTCCAGACATCCATTTACTGGGCTGTATTGGGATCGATGGTGGCGATCATCGAGCAGGAGGCCCGCGCACCCAATTTGGGTGGGCGGTAATCGGCAGTGGTTGGGATGACAGGCGGAACCTGGACGTGGGATGTGACTCGCGGGATACGTAATCAGAACTGAAGCTGGTACGATGCCGTTGATCCCGGATTAATCAACAAAAGGAAAATTGCATGAGCAAGGTTCTGTTGCTGGGAGGCTTTCACCCCGGTCAGTCGTTGTGGAGTATTCAGAAAGGTTTCCAGCGGATTGGTTGCGAGGTCCTCTATCAGCCCACCCGCGGTTGCATTGCGACCCGCATGGAAGCTGACATTGCGCTGGCCAATGAAGAAGCTGATCGTATTGCCAATCCATCCCAGTGGAATCTCACCTACCCCGACGACGAAGCGTTCCAACGAAACCTGTTGGAGCGTATCGAGGAGGAAAAACCAGAGTTGCTTTTGTGGTGGTTCAGCAAGGATGACCAGCCAGCGGGACTGATTCAGAAAGTGAGGGAAAAATACCCCTGGTGTAAAACCGTCACACATACGCAGGATGACCCGTGGGATCTTTTGCGTAATCCGGAGTTTTCGGCAGAATTTGAATTCGCCGCCACGTGCTGTCAAGAAAGCCTTGCCGTCTACGAGAGCCGGGGCATCAAAGCGATCGTGCTCTATCCGCCGCCTGCCCATGAACTCCATGGGGCTGCGCAACCCGCACCGCACGAGTCGTGCGATTTCACGCTGACCATGCTTTCGCTCTATGCGCGGGAGGGAGGCAGCGACCAAGAGTACCTCTCTTCTGCCGACCTCGTGCAGCGGATCACACACGTTATCCCGTTTCCCGATCAGCGGGCACTCAGGCACCAGGTGGTGGCTACGATTCAAGACCTGGGACGGATTCACATTTACGGCGGCCTTGGTTTTGGGACCTTCGAAGAGGTACCCCGGTACGCCTACCGGGGATTTCGGGGCTACGAAGAGTTGCCTGGTATTTATGCGGCTGCCAAGATCAACCTCAACCAACATAATTCGCCACGGTCCCACGGATACTTGAACCAACGCGACACGGCGATCACCGGGAGCGGTGGGTTCATGCTCACCGACTACGTCGAAGGTATCGAAGAAGTGTTCGAGATCGGCAAGGAAATCGACACCTGGAACTCTTTGGAAGAGTTGCAGGACAAGGCAAAGTGGTGGCTTGAGCACGACAACGAGCGGAAGCAAGCCGCGGCGCGGGCCCAGCAGAGAATCTTGCGGGATTATGGCAATGAAGCTTACGCGCAAAAGCTTATCGCGTTTGTTCAAAATGCGAAGTAATGCCAGGTTCGATGCCGATGCGCACCATCGTCGACTTCAGCGTCACACGGTCCTTGATGCGCATCTCCAGGAGCAGCTGTTGATTGGCCCGCTCCCCGAAACCAACGATGCATTTTCCCTCAACGACCTTGGCCTCGCATGGTGTGGAAGATTCCCATCGATGGCACACCGCAACGGAGTCGTTCAGGTAATTTGCGTGTTTGCCGGTGGCCGTTACCGAAACGTCCGGGTGCAGGTTAAAGACAAAGGTCAAGGTGGATTCTCGCGGCGACTGGACCGTATCGAGCAATTCCAACACGGTTCCTGATTTCACCGTTGCGGTTCGCGTCCACACGACTCCTGCCCAAGGTCCTGCAATTCCCGTCATGGTGGCGCTGAGTTGCAGGTGTTTGTCTGCGAGAGTTTGCCAGCCATCACATTGCGTTTCAGCCAAACATTCGATATCCCAGATCCCGTGAATCAATCCATCCCCCTGGCCATTGACCAGCAGGCTCGAGTGGGCCTGGCCAAGTCGATACCAGGTGATGTAGGCCTGGTCGTCATAGGGACAGCATCCGCTATCGACAAGCAACGGTTTTCCGCCCACCCAGAGCACAGGTGCGTTTTTGCCGTAGTGGTGATGCGACGCCCGTCCAATAAACGGCGATGCGTCCATCAGGAAATAAAGATCTTTCTGGCGAGTTGCCCAGACACCCGCATCGGCAAAGCCAGTCGTTACGTCTTCGCTGGCAGACGGGTGACCGAGAAAATCGAAGGACTTTAAAAATGTGGCAGCTGTCAGGGGATAGGCATCATTCAAGCTGACCGATTTTCCGTCAGGGGTGGTAACTGCATCGAGATACGCTATGTGGCTGCGCAATCGGTGTTCGATTTGAGGGTCAAGATCAAGGCCACATTGCCGGTAAAGCAGCAACGCATCCCGCACATGCCAGACCTGAAAGGCGTGGTAAGAAGGTGAAATTTCCGTCAAGGCGCCATCCTCAAAGAATCCCTGGCTGCTGTGAAAATTCATGATCCGGATACCATCCCGGAGAAACTCCTCGGCCAGTGGCATTTCCCAAAACATGGCTCCTGCATACACCAACGCGATTCCCCGCAGGGTCTGGTGATTGTCACCCACCAGCAGTTCCCGCTGATCATGTTCGCCGTAGTAGAGTACCTTGCCGTGGTGATACATGCTGGCCAGAATTTTTTGTCGGGTTTGCGGGTCGATCGTTGTTCCTAGTTGAAGGAAGTGCAGGATGTGTATCCAGTGGATCAGGCGACTGGCGGGTTCAAAATCGAACCAGATGTACTCGATGTCGGTTTCGTCCTGATGAATTTCTTCGTAAGTTGTCTGGTTGTAAGAATTGTCGCGCCGGTCATAAACCCGTCGCATGTGTGCGAGAATCTCTTGCTCATCCTTGGGGGGAGGGCAGGTGTCGATGAAGTGAAGCAAGCTGTCGATCACCAGTTGCGCCAGTTCCTGATCCTGGGTGATCGCAACACGTTTGGCCAGTGGCACAAGCCAATAGAAGCGGTTGATCCAGCAGCTTTTTTGGCTCGTCCGTCACCGTTCGAAGCGGCGGTGGTCAAGTTTTGGCAGGGTGCCAAAATCCCGCAACGCGTCTTCGTGGAGGACTTGTTGTGCAAACTCGGCGTCCCTGGTGCTGGAGACCATCGTAGGCGATACGAGTGCGCCACCCCCGTCGAGTGGATAGAGTTCGAAAAAGTCCAATTTCAACAGCAACTCATCTGAAAGCGGTGGATGAAAAGAGAAGGATTCCCCCAGAGAATCAGTTATCAAAGCGTAGCCTTTAGTTCGTTAAGTACCGCGTGAATTCAACTTGAAAATCCTCACCAGTGTTGGCGGCTGGCGTCTTTCGTTGCTGGACAAACTCTGGATACGTGTCGCAATCGGTGGACGTTTGACGCATCGCGAAATCGATGCGAAATGCTCTTGGACTCGATGCCGGTTCTGCCAACACTGTTGTCGTCATCAACAACGATTACCGTGAGAGCTTCCGCAGCCGAAATAATGCTGGTACTATGGGTGGCACACTACAGTGGTGCAGCGATTCGCATTTCCACCAAGTTAACACTCAATGCGAATACCGCCAACTCTAACCAGCCAGGCTACTTGTTGGGAATCCAATGGCCAAAAAACCTCGCCAACCAATTGCCGTTGTTACCGGGGCCGCCAGCGGTATTGGTAAGGCAGCCGCGTTGCGGTTTGTGAGCGAAGGCTACCGCGTGGCGGCGCTCGACCGGTCAAAACCAGGTCTCGCCCGGCTGAAACGAACCAAGGCCGGTCAAGATATTGAAACGTATCTCTGTGACCTGGCCGAAACAGCGACCCTTACACCATTGGCAAAACAAATTGTCTCTGAAATGGGGGCTCCCCGCGCAGTGGTCAACAATGCCGGCGTCTGTCTCTATGATTCTATTACAGAGCTGTCTGATGAAACCTGGCTCTGCTCGTTGAATGTGAACCTGATTGCGGCAGCGGCGCTCGCCCGGGGTTTTGTGCCAGCGATGAAGCGTGTGAAAGGCGCTGCTATTGTCAACGTTGTCTCGCGCAATGCGCTCTCCAGCAGCCCACGGGCCGCAGCTTACGATGCTTCCAAGGCAGGCTTACTGGCCCTGACCCGCACCCTTTGCGTGGAGTTGGGAGAACATGGGATTCGTGTCAATGCGGTGCTCCCCGGATTCATTGATACACCAGTTCATGGCGATTTGCTCAAGGACCAGGTTTATGCTAAAAACTACCTGAAGCTGATTCCGTTGAAACGCTTTGGCAAATCCGAGGAAATGGCGAACATCATCTACTTTCTGGCTTCGGACGAGTCGTCATTCATCAGCGGACAAGGCATCATCGCCGATGGTGGCCAAATATCGGGTCAGAGCTACGAGGGGATATTCGGCAAGCGCAAGTCCCTGCAGATTCGTCAGGACACCAATGGCTGAAGCCAAATCCCGCCATCGCGACGGTCAGGTTGCCATTGTCACCGGAGCTACTGGAATTATTGGCCCCGAGATTTGTCGGGTGCTTCAACGGGAGGGCTGGCTCGTTGCCGCTTGCGCCAGTTCTGAAGCATCCTTCTCCTACTTTGAAAAAATCACGGGGGACTCGGTGACAGCTTCGGCCACGTTTGTGGCCGATCTCTCCCGGCGCGATGCCTGTCACACCCTGGTTCGGCAGATTGAAGATGACCTTGGCCCGGTGGCCCTGCTCGTCAACAACGCGGCCACGAATAGACTTTTGCCGCTGGCGGAACTTACCGAAGAGCAAACTCAGGCCATCCTGGCCGTCAATCTGTTGGCCCCGTTGTGGCTTTGCCAGGCAACCTCCGAATCGCTTGCCGCGACGCAAGGTTCGATTGTTAATATTTCCAGCGTGACTGCCGAAATACTGCAACCTGGTGCCGTGGTCTACCCAGTGACCAAGGCGGCGTTGGAAAAACTCACGGAGGTGCTCGCCGGGGAATTAGGTCCAACCGGAGTGCGGGTCAACGCGATACGCGTGGGAGCGGTTCCTGGCTTGGCCTTCATGCGGGAAACCCTCGAACAACTTCCACCGGATGAGGCACGGCAACTTTACACGGAGATCATGCCCAAACACGTGGCGTCCTCCAGCAACAAATCCCTTGTTAGCCGGGCAGGCTACCCGGAAGACATTGCCGAAGCGATCGCTTTTCTGGCATCGAGCCGTGCTCTTTTCATTCACGGCGCCATTCTCGATGTCGACGGCGGATTTCGGCTCATGTGGGCCAAACCCGACGGACCACCGGCTGAGTTTGATAAAGAGCAGGCGGTGGCCCAATGGCTTGCGAAGAGGGAGATCCAATCATGACAGGTTCCCCTGTTATTACCCGTCTTCAGCGGTGGCAGGTAACGGTTCCGCCGCTGCCTGGCCTGACCGACAGTTCGGAGTTTGGCAAAAATCCCGAACAACACGATCACCGTTACCTTTTACAGCTTACCGACAGCGATGGTTGCGAAGGTTGGGGTGAAACGGTTGTTTCCGGTTCGCTCGATTTGCTGGACAGTGCCCTCGAGCGGCTGGCCGGACAACCGGTTGCAGACCAGCGCACGGCCTTTCTCGACCTGTGGCCCGCCGAAGCCTTGTATTGGCAGCGTCCAGCAGCACCGTCACCCTACGCGCCTAATCCGGCAAACCTGCAACATCGACTTCGTCATCCAATGCAGTCGGCCATTGAGATGGCCTTGTGTGATCTCACGGCGCGACGCGCCGGAGTGCCCCTTTGCCAGCTGTTCGGAGGTCCCTGGCGAGATCGGGTGCTGGTCGATTACTGGATGCCGCGGATGACCCCGGAGAACGCGCGGCGCTGTGTTGCACGTGGCAAGGAATTAGGCTTTTCGGGTATCAAACTGAAAACCACCCTGGAGGATCCCAACGTCGAAAGATTAGAGGCGATCCAAGAAGAGGCTCCTGATTGGAAAGTGACCGTGGACGCGAATGGCCGCTTTTACCGCTTGGACGACGCGTTGCCGGTGCTGCGTGCAATGGATGCTGTAGGTAACGTAGCGATTTTTGAAGATCCGTTTCCCCGCTTTCATCTACACGATTTTGTCCAACTCCGCCGTCAAGTCGATGCACGCGTGGTGGTGCACATTGATCCACCCGAGTCGTTGTGGGCCGTACTGCAGTCAGGTGCGGCCGGCGGATTGAATATCGATTGCCATACGGGGCTTCATCACTGGCGCATGCAGGCGGCTGCCGCTGAAGTGGCGAATTTGCCCATCTGGATGGGCAGCGGGCTCGACCTGGGGATCCGCACGGCTGCCGAATTGCAGCTGGCGGCCAGTGCCCCCAATTGCCTGTTGCCCGGTGACCAGGCCGCACCCTGGCTGCGCGAGTCGCACTTGCTGGTAGAGGATTTTGTCATCCGCGACGGTCATGTTTTGCTACCGAAGGGTCCCGGGCTGGGGATCAAAGTCGACCTTGATGCCGTCGATCGTTACTGCACTGACAAACGTACGTTTCAACCATAATTCCGAATTCCAGGTTTGGCTTTCACCACAGAAAACCCTATGCCCTTTAAGCATGTCCATCACGTTAAGGTCACCGTCAGCGACCTGGATCGATCCATTGCGTTCTACTGTGACCAACTCGGATTTGAGCTGATTTATCAAGCTGATCGCGAGAATTTGTCTTCCTATGACACGATTATGAACATGCAGGATGTAAAGCTGCGGATTGCCATGGTGAACCATCCGGCGAGCGGATTTATGCTCGGCTTGATCCAATTCCAAAATCCACCATCGGTCGTACGCGAGGTGAAAAATAACTACGTAGGTCCATCGAGCCTGGCGCTGGAGGTTGATGACGCCAGGGCCGAATTTGACCGGTTGTCCGCAGCCGGGGTGATGACCATGAGCCCCCCAACCGAAATTGTGCGGGAAGGTCGCGCGGTATCGATTGCATTTTACTTCCTCGACCCAGATAAAATTCCGATTGAAATCTGGCAGGCCTTGGACGCGTGAGCCGGTTGAGTTACACATTGGCTCATGGCTGAACGGTGGCTAATTAATTGACGGCTCGTCGGAAGTCGAGCCCCCAAAATTGATAGCTTGCGATTTCATCCCCCGGAGTCTTCCCCATGTCACAAACTGTTACCGACCAGCAGCTTGCCATCTTCGGGGGGCCTCTTGCGGTACCCGACTCTGACCAGCACGACGAATTGTTTCGCTGGCCGATTGTCACCGACGAGGATGAACAGGCAGTGCTCGATGTTCTGCGCGGCCGAACTATGTCGGACATCGATGTCGCGACACAGTTCGAAGCCGAGTATGCCCGGTACAACGGCACTCGCTATGCGCTCAGTTATCCGAATGGAACCCTGGCACTTCAAGTGGCCATGTGGGCTGCCGGATTGCGGCGCGGCGACGAGCTGATCTGCCCCACCATGACGTATTGGGCCAGCGCGGCACCAGCGTTGGCCCTGGGGGCGGCAGTCGCATTTGCTGATATCGACCCTGTTTCGATTTGCCTCGACCCGGGCGATATCGAACGGCACATCGGTCCGCGCAGCAAGGCAATCATGGTGGTTCACTACTGTGGTCATCCCGCCGACATGGATCCGATCCTGGAGATTGCCCAAAGGTACAATCTTGCCGTGATCGAAGACGTGTCACATGCACACGGCGCCCTCTACAAGGGCCGCATGGTCGGCTCGTTTGGAAATGTCTCAGCGACGTCGATGATGACGCTCAAAAGTTTAGCCATCGGGGAAGCGGGAATGCTCGTCACCGACGACGAGGAAATCTATCAGCGGGCAATCGTGTTTGCCCATTATCGTCGACACGATCAACTAACGCTCAGCGAAGTCAAACCGTTTGCAGGAGTACCCCTGGGTGCGATCAAGGGACGCCTTAATCAAACGTGTGCGGCCATGGGCCGGGTGCAACTGAAGTATTACCCGGAGCGGATCGTGGAGATTCAGCGGGCCATGAATTATTTCTGGGACCTGCTGGAGGACGTACCCGGCTTGCGTGCCCACCGACCGGCCCCCGGTTCCGGTTCGACGATGGGAGGCTGGTACAATCCGCAGGCGATCTACGTGCCCGAAGAGCTCGGGGGACTTGCCGTGGAAAAATTCATCGACGCGGTTCAAGCCGAAGGTAGCGTTGCCAGCCGCGGAATCAATTTCCCGTTGCATCAGCATCCTACCTTTACCGAAGCCGACATTTACGGCGACGGCCAGCCAACCCAACAGGCCCAGGCCACGCGCGACGTGAGTCGCCCTGCGGGATCACTGCCGGTCTCCGAGGGTGCCTGCCAGAGAGCCCTGGGAATTCCCTGGTTCAAGCATTATCGTCCTGAGATCATCGAGCAGTACGCCGCTGCCTATCGCAAGGTAGTGCTTCAGGCCAGCAAGTTGGAGGCAAGCGATGGCTAAGATTCGGGTTGGCCTGGTCCGTTGTGACACCCATGGGATGTATTACGGGCCGCAGATGGCTGAGCATGATCCCGCCTTGTTCGACTTGCCAACGCCCTGGGAGCCCGAGGTACGCCATTCCTGGATGCGGGGTGGCAACCACTACTATTTTTACACCGACTATGGCGATCCGCGTCAAATGACTGTGCCCTCGGTCGATGGGTTCGAGGTCGTCAAGCTGTGGGACGAAGATCGCAGCGTGGCCGAGGTCGCCTCGCGCGTGTTGTGTGGCAAGCCCCAAGTTTGCGATTCGCTGGAAGAGGTCAGCGACGATGTCGACCTGGTCTTGATCGCCGACTGTAACGGTGATGGCAGCGATCACCTGGAACTTGCCTCACCGGGTCTCAAAAAAGGGGTGACAACATTTGTCGACAAACCGTTTGCCCATCGGCTCGACGATGTCAAACAACTCCTTGAATTGTCGGCCGGGCACAACGCACCGGTCATGTCGCTGTCGATCCTGCAAATGGTTCCTGGCATTCACCATTTTGCCCACCGGCTCGAGGAACTTGGCCATGCCCAGTTCGGTACGATCCAGGGGGGGAGCACGCACCGCGCAGGTTTGATTCATACCACCTGCATTGCACTGACGGTCTTCGGTTCGGGGGTGAATACAGTTCGCGCTGTCACTGGCCCCAGTCACACTAGTGTCCACCTCGACTGGGACCAGCAGCCCGATCGCCCTGAGCATGGCGTGATGATCAACTGCGATGCGGGAACTGCATGGCATTGCAGCCTGCATCTCAGCGCCTATGGGCCCGGTGCCCGTGGCGCCATTCACAGTCCGGGCATCGGTGACTGGGAATTTCCTGAAGGTTCGGCCGAAATCCTGCGCCTGGTCAAGAAGATGGTCGAGACAGGCAAGCCGCAAGGTCCCGTTGACCAAATGATCGAAGCGGTCGCGATTGCCGACGCAGCCGACAAGGCCATCGCAACGGGCCAGCCGTGTGAGGTCCAAAGCACCGCAGGACTAGCCGGAGCTAAATAGTTAACGGGGCCAAAAAGTTGTTCCTGGAAAGAGTCGACCATGAACTCCTCTGAAGGTCTGATTGCTCACTGGCCTCTTGAAAAAGATGCGCGCGACGTCAGTGAGGCCAGTCTATCTGCAACAACCCAGGGAGTGACATTTGGAAAAGTCGACGGCCGCGCGGCCGGGCAGTTCAACGGCTCGGAGAGCCGCATCGAAGTGCCCGGCGAGGCACTGCCGAGGCTTGGTGACGGGGAGTTCTCAATCGCGCTCTGGATCCACTGTTCTGGGGATGACATCGTGGGTGACCTGGTCAATAAATTCGATCACGACACCCGCCGCGGATTCAATCTCCTGGTGCAGACGCAAACCGGTATGACGCAAACCACCCAGTCCAATTACCGGCACCTGCAGTTTGGGATCGACCACTCACAGATCGAAGACGGTTGGACCGATTGCGGCCGTCCTGGCAACGCGGTAAAAGTCTCCTCGATGGCATCGATTGAAGGAGAACTTTACGTCGGTACGTTTGAAAACGCAGCGGGACACACCGGCCACCTGATGCGCTATTGCGGCGGCCAGCAGTGGCAGGACCTTGCGCTGCACCACCGGGTTGTAACTGCATTGGGTCGATTTGCTACCACCAGGGCAGCTTGTATGCTGCGACCGGTCGCTACAACCCCAACGGCTCTTTGCTGGGCGATGCTCTCAACCGGCGGCCAGGTGGCAATGTCTACCGCGTTGAAGATGGCCGGTGGATTGACTGCGGCGTTCCTGGCCAGGAGGGAGCAACCGCTGACGATGCTCCGGATCGCTACAACGATGCACACACGGACAAGGCCGACGAAACGGTTTGCTTGACCTCTTACCGGGGAGACTTGTTTGCAGTCAGTCATCATCGCTGCGGTGTGTACCGCTACCTGGGTGATGGCCATTGGAAAATGGTTGGTCCCGAGAAGCGGATCATGTCGCGCACGATCCACGAAGGCGAGTTTCTTGCGCTGATCAACGGCGGCGGCGTATATCGTTACAAAACCGATGGCGAGTGGTCCTATCGGGGAGCACCGCCAGGTTCGACCCAGACCTACTCTGCCGTAACGTATCGCGGCCAACTTGACGTGGGGACGTGGCCTGAATCCGAAGTCATTCGCTACGACGGTGGCGAGGATTGGACTGTCGTCGGCCGCGTTGGGTACGAACGCGAGGCGATGGCCACCGCTCTCTACAACGGAAAATGCTACTTCGGAACGTTGCCGATGGCCAATGTCTTTCGGATGGATGGTGCCGCCCTGGCGTGGCCATCACCTTTGTTCAAGCAACCCGGAGGTAAAAAGGCTGCTTACCGAATACCTCCAGATGCGATTGGATCAAGGAACAGATTGGATGTCGCTGGGACAGGAGGACGGTTACCGTCGTTGCCAGTGTGACGAGTGCGAGGCACTCGACAATTACCGCGGTTTCCCAGGAGGTGGTATGCATTGGGAAGAGTTTCAGAACTCGATGTTGGCCGACAATCTACCCGAACGCTTGTTCCTCTTGCACAAGGCCGTAGCCGATGAAAATGCCAGGTCTCACCCGGACAAGATGATGATGCTCATGTGCTATGCACCGACGGCATGGCCATCGAAAAAGATCGATTACTTCGGTGACAATGTGATTAGCGAATTGATGAATCTTGATCGGGAGTACATCGAGGCGTGGCGCGGAAAAACAGCCGGACTAAGAGGCTTCACCTACTGGCACAACTCGCAATGCCCCATGGGTCTGACGGTACACATGACTGCCAAAGAGGTAGCCGATCGGATCGGCTACCTGCATAACAACGGGTTCATTGCGATCAGCGTGGGGCCCGAGGCAACCTGGGGCCTGGAAGGGCCGTCGTTCTACATGATGGGCCGACTGATGGGCGATCCGAAACTGGACTACCAGGGCCTTGTGGAGGAATATTGTCACGGTGTTTATGGCAAGGCAGCCCAGCCAATGCTCGAGTTCTTTACCCTGTTGGACGAGCGTTTGGAAAAGGTGATCCCGATTGCCGACGACGATATCTCGGCTGACGGACGCAATACCACGATCGCCAAGAATCCAAACGGGAAAAACACGACAGCCATGTTTCTGGCCCTTTATCCACCTGAGGTGTTGGAGCAGCTGGAAACGCTGATGCTCCAAGCCGAAAGCCTTGCCGATACCGAGCGCAACCAGGGTTGGGTACGCCTTTCTCGCGACCAGTTTGACTTCGTGAAGCTGCTTACCGAGATGCTTATTACTTACCGTGCGTGGCAAACCGATAAGACCCCTGAAAACTGGCAGCAACTGAAATTAGATGTCGACGCCTTTGAAACATGGCGCGAAAAGATCGTCAATTATCCCAAGGAGTACACGGATGTTTGGTGGCCGGGGCACCCCACGTTCTGTCGATGGCTGGTTGGCAACCTTGAGGACACATCCCTCGCGTTCTACAACGATTGGCAGTCGCGAAAAAAAGAAGTTCTAGAAAAAGGGCTGCGCGGCCGCGCGATGGGATACGGCCAATCTTACTACTACAGTTACATCAAGGAACCGCTGACACTTGATTTCAGCCAATCGCCCTGAGAGTGGGTAAGGCCCAAAGAGTACCACGCGCCGATTTGTTTGCGCCGGGCAAGGTCAATCGATCCAATCGCGGTGGTCTTGAGCTCGGTTGGTTCGGTAGCATCACGCGATGATGGGCTCGATCGGTTTTCCGTGGTCGATTTCCAGGCGTTTGCGACCGGGAATTTCGAGTTGTCGTGAGTCGAGACCAAGTTGTTTTAGAATCGTGGCATGGATGTCGGTCACGTAGTGACGGTTTTCGACGGCGTGAAATCCGATCTCGTCGGTTGCCCCATGCACCACCCCCCGCTTCAGGCCGCCACCGGCCATCCACACGGTGAATCCAAAAATATGGTGGTCGCGCCCATCGGCGTTTTGGGAGCCTGGAGTGCGGCCAAACTCCGAAGCAAACAGTACAATCGTTTCGTCGAGCATCCCACGACGATCGAGATCTGCGAGGAGTCCACCAATGGGTTGATCAATGGCCATGGCATTTTTGGAGTGGTTTTCCTGTAGACCATCGTGAGCATCCCACGCTCCGGCCCCGCCGCCACCGTGCTGAATCTGAATGAAACGGACACCTCGTTCAACAAGCCGTCGTGCCGCCAGTAATTGCTCACCGAACTCGCGGCAGTGCGGCCGGTCAAGCCCGTAGATCGCCTTGGTTTCGGCCGTTTCCTGGGAGAAGTCCACGGCTTCTGGTACGGACCGTTGCATATGGAAAGCGAGCTCATAGGACGCAATCCGTGCGGCCATTTCCGGGTCGGCCGGATACTCGACTTGCCGCAAGGCATGAAGCTGCCGGGCCAAATCAATGCCGACTGCCTGTGCCTCGCGAGAAAAAGGTCGCTGCGGCTGGCCATAGTCCAGCGGGTTTTGGGGATCAATCCGCAGCGCTACCGCGTCGTGTTTTGGTCCGAGATAGTGACCATCTTTCTTGTTCCAGTATTCACGATTTCCGATCGAGATGAATTGGGGAAGATTGTCATTGAGTGTTCCGAGTCCGTAATCGACCCAGGCACCCAGCGTAGGAAAATGGCCATCGTTTAGGTGTCGTCCCGAGTGGAACTGGGTTTGAGCGCCATGGTTGCTGTCGGTCGTAAACATCGATCTCACCACGGCCAGCTTGTCGACATGCCTGGCAATGTGGGGAAACCAATCACTCACTTCGATGCCGCTCTGGCCATGTTTTTGGAATCCGACCTGAAGCGGGTAGAGCTGGTTCCGTTGATTTCCATTGGCATCGGGAACCAGGAGTCGCTCGATCGCCAGTTTTTCCGGGTCCTGCACGTCGGAAAAAGGCGTTTCGGCGATCGTTTTTCCACCGTAGCTGTTGAGCATCGGTTTTGGATCAAAACTCTCCATGTGACTGACCCCTCCATTCATAAAGAGCCAGATTACGCTCTTTGCTTTCGGAGCAAAATGGGGTTTTCCGCCAGGGGGTGACCAGCCGCTGTGTTGTGCGTACCCGTCGCGGTGCAGCATGGCACCTAGTGCCAGGCCGGTGAATCCCAGCCCCATGTCGGCGAGAAATGTGCGTCGCCAGTGGACCGAGGGATCGACCCTCGATGAACAGGGGCACCGGGAAGAGCAGCGATTGGAATTGTTCATTTCGTCAGCTTCCTCACAGAGAGAGAACTCACATGTACGGCTTTATTTGGATTGCTTCCTGTCAGGAGATTTTAGCTTCACCGTAAGGTCACGAAATCATTATGGTTGATTAACACCCAAACAAAATATTCCCGCGCTTCGCTGGTAGAACCGTTGGGTAACTCCTGCCACGATTGGAGCGATCGCTTGCTGGCTGCAATCTCCACATCTCTCGCGGTAATACCGAGAAGGGTGGCAAATGCTTTTTGAATAAAATTCCGCTCGTCCACGGTTCCTTCAGAGAGTTGTTGTGAAATTTGCTTTGAGGAATCAAGGACAAAGCTGCTGTTGGTCAGCGCAAGTGCCTGCTGTGGCACAATACTGTGGTCGCGACGGTAACATGCAGTCACCATTGCTTCATCAAACGTGGTAAGAAACAGGTTGCGATCGTTATTCGAGTGAAAGAAATAGAGGCTCCGTCTTTTCGAGGTTTCCTGTTCTTCCGGCGGTACGGAGGGGCCCCCGATGGTGGGATTAAGCGTTCCGGTATGTGCCAGGATGGAGTCTCGCACCACTTGCGATTCGAGACGTATTGCCACGCGGCGCCACCAGTAACGATTGTCGGGATCGGTCCTTGCAGATGCGTCACCTCCAGCCAGGGAAGAACCCATTCGATAGGCTGCCGAGTCCACAATCACTTGATGCAGATGCTTCATGCTCCAGCCGCTGTCGATCAACTCGATTGCCAGCCAGTCGAGTAGTTCAGGATGCGTGGGACGAGTCCCGTTGCGTCCGAAGTTGAACACGGTGGGCACCAGCGGCGTGCCCATGTGCCGCATCCAGATGTGGTTAGCGGCAACACGAGCTGTCAGGGGATTGCGGCGATCGGTGATCCAGTTGGCCAGTGCTGTTCGGCGGCCGGTGCTCTGCGGCGGAAATCCAACCGTAGGATCATCGGTTTGGGAGTCGAGAAACCGCGTTGCTGTCCACTTCGCGCCCCAAAGCCGGGTGTACCGATCAGTCGGTTTGACCTCTGCTTCGACGGCGGCGAGGGCCTCTTTTAGCGACTCACGGGCTGCCTGGAGTCTCTCGGCTGCATTTTCCTCGTTGTCTTTCTCTCGAGCCACGTCTAATTCGGCGGCAGCCACGCTGTGTTGCGCTTTCGCAAGGAGCGCGTGACGCTCGGCCCGAACCGCGGCGGCAATTTTCTCGTGTGCGGACTCGCCCAGCGCGGTGTTGTCGTCGTCGGACTTGTTGTCGGCGACCGCCCTCGTCGCCCTCGCAGCGTCGGCACATCGATCGACGTACACACGCTCGGCCTTTACCCCAGCGACCGCCATTTCTGCCAACCTGAGGTCCGCTTTTGCGCCGGCGACGGCAGCTCGTACGGTATCGAGCGATGCGGGCACTTCAGGCGGTAAGTTCGTCGTTTCTTCTTGGGCTATCCGGGTGAGCAGTTCGGCTTCACTTTTTTCTGCGTCGGCGAGCTTTTCCCGAATTCGGGCGGTGGCCGCTTCCGCCTCGTCGACGGCCCTTTTCATCGCGGCGAGATGCGCGTCTATGACCCAAGGACGATGCCCGGGTTGCCACGCTTCCAAGGGAAGTGAAACCGGCTTAATCTTCAGTTCGTCGAATGTGAGTATCTCGGGAACACCCGGCACGATGGCCGTCGATCTGTCGGGATTGTTCTCCTGGCCGCGTACGAAACGGTAGGTGGGTGTGTCGATCAGGCCATCGTATACACGAGGAATTCCGTCACGAGTGAGGTCCGACTCGCCGGGCACAACGTCGATCCGCACGTGATACGGTTCAAAGAACGCTCGCATCCCGTAGAAATCGACCTGACGAATCGGGTCATACTTGTGGTCGTGACACTTGGCACAATTCATGGTCAGGCCCAGAAAGCCCTTACTGACGTGTTCGACCGTCTGTTCCATCCACTGGTTACGATTGAACAGGAAATAGTTTCGCGCGAGATAGCCGGTGGCTCGCAGCTGGTCGAGGTCGTTAGGATGCAGTTCGTCGGCCGCTAACATCAGCCGGACCATCTCGGCGTAGGGGGTGTCGGCATTGAGTGATTCGACGATCCAGTCGCGCCAGTGCCACATGTGTTTCTGGCTATTACGAAGTACCCCGCTAAGTCCCCACCAGTCGCTGTAACGCCAAATGTCCATCCAGTGCCGCGCCCAACGCTCACCGTGACGCGGATCATCGAGCAGGCGGCTGACTGTTCGCTCATACCATTCGGGGGACTGGTCATTTTCAAACGCTGTGATGTCTTCAGCCGATGGTGGTATTCCAATGAGGTCCAGGTACAAGCGTCTCAAAAGGATGATACGCGGCGCCTCGGCTTGCGGGGTGAGTCCATGTGTCTGGCGATCTTTTCCAAGGAAAGCATCGATGGGATTTTTGCCCAATCCTTGGCGACCCTCAACGGGAACCGCCGGTCGAATAATGGGCCGAAATGCCCAGTGGTCTCGCGGGTCCAATTCTGGCTGCTCGTCGGCTGGTGCCGCTGCGCCCTGTTCGATCCACGCTCGAAGCAGTGCGATCTGCACAACCGAAAGCGGGTCCCCTTCATGCTCAGGCGGCATTCTCTCAGCGACATCTGCAGCGGAGACACGATCGAGTAGAATGCTTTGCGACGCATCGCCGCGCGTGATCACCGCCCCCGAGTCGCTGCCGCGGAGCATCCCTCCGACGGTATCAAGCCGCAGACCAGCCTTTTGTTTCCAAGCGCCATGACAGGCAAAGCACCGCTCGCGCAGGATCGGCTGGATTTCTCTCAAATAGTCCACGCGGTTTTCTGCTGCCTGGCAAACAGTCACCACCGCACCAATCGCAACGATGAAAATCCCGCGCATGATCATATCTACTCTTATCCTGGCGCCTGCCTGGTTTTGCGGTCTGATTTTTCGATATCCCAGAGACTGCAACCGTTAATATACCATGGGCAACGTCGTCGTGGCTGGCCAAATACTTTGTCCGGGGATATTGCCTGGGTCAGGGAAAGCCCAAGATCGTGCCATCAAGGATCTCAGCCAAATCGCCATTGTTGCAGAAGCCCGGTTTCAACGCGGGGTGACGCATCGGCTTAGAACCTCACTGCCCGCCCGCCGGAGGCGATCACGGTTTGTCCGGTCATGAAACTGGACCGTTCGCTCAACAGAAAGGCGGTCAACTCGGCGATTTCCTCTGGCTGCCCGATCCGTCGCAACGGTGTTACTTCTACAGCGGTGGTGACCAGGTCCTTGGGTAACTCCCGCATCATATCGGTGTCAACCAGTCCCGGCGCAATACAGTTTGCGCGAACATTGTGTGGGCCTAAGGCTTCGGCGCACCAGGCGGTCATGGTAACCACACCCGCCTTCGCTGTGGCATAGTGTAGCTGCTGTGGCCGCAAGCGGTACGCGGCAATCGATGACAGCAACACGATACGGCCAAAACGCCGCTCGATCATTTCATCTTTCACGGCAAACAGCATACGAAACACACCGTGCAAGTTGACATCCAGGGTATCGAACCACAATTCGTACGTCATTTCCGTGTGGTCTGAAAAATCACAGATCGCGCCACAATTGGCCAACAGTTCAATCGGGCCCAATTGTTTTCTCGTGGTAGCCACCAGGCTATCGATTTGGTCCTGGCTGCGCAGATCACAGGGGCCGCAGATCGCTTTTTGCCCGAGCGCTTTGATCTCCGCGACGACGTCCTCGGCTGTTTCCCGTCGGGACGCATAGCCGATCGCAACGTCGGCACCTTCCTGGGCCAGTTTCAGCGCGGTAGCCCGCCCGATCCCCCGCGAGCCGCCGGTTACCAGTGCCACACGTCCCGTGAACTCGTTTTCCATAGGGTTACTTCTTTGACGCAGAACTAATTAGCGATTCGTCAACGCCCAATCGACGTGCCTCTGCAACCAGTTGATCCCAGGTTGCCTGATCCAGTTCGATTCCCAGCTCACTTCGCCGTGCCCGGCACCGGGACTCAATTTCACCGGGTAAAAGGATCTCCTTTGTCTGTGGGTCGAGGGCTGCACTTTTCAGGAAATCGACGAACTGATTCATCTCATGGAGAACTCCGTCTGGCGATTCGAAAGATTGTAGATTCAAATAAATCGAAAGCATGCCCTGCTCCAATTGCGGTGCATTGTGCTGGCTGCATCCGTTTCCGGTCAGCGCGCCAGCCAGCAACTCGGTCAGCACACTTAATCCATAGCCTTTATGAGCCCCGAAAGGCAGGATTGCGCCAGGGGGATCCGCATAAAATTTGTCTGGATCCGTTGTGGGTTTTCCCTGTCCATCGATCACACATCCGGCGGCGACTTGCATTCCCTTGTTTTGTGCAACCCTCAGCTTGCCTTCTGCAATAGAGGACGTGGAGATATCCAGCACGATCGGATCCGCATCACCGCGCGGAATTCCAACGGCCAGCGGATTTGCGGACAATCGACGTTCGACCGCTCCCAGTGGCGCCACAAGCATGCCAAAACCATTGGTGGTCACGAAATGTAGCGAGACCCGTCCTGCCGCCGCAGCCATCTCGGCCCAGTGCCCGATACGTCCCAAGTGCGCGCAACGACGTATTGCGACGACGGCTGTGCCCACCCGGCCCGACATATCAATGCCCAGCTGTACCGCCTGGGCACCCAACGCCTGTCCGTAACCGAGCTGGGCGTCTGCTACGACCAGCGCCTCACTCTCGAGGACGATTTGCAGCTTTTGATTAGGCCGGATTTTGTCTTCGCGCAGCCACTGCATGTAGTAAGGAATGCGGATCACGCCATGTGAATCGTGCCCCGCCAGGTTGGCCTGTACCAGGTGATTGCTGATGCACGCCGCCTCTTCGGGCTCGGATCCGGCAGCCCGAAAAATTTCATAGACGAGGTCAGCCAGTTGTGTAGAAAATGTGATCATGATGGCCGGGAGTATAACATGCGTGTACCTGAGTGTCAGGGGCGTCGAAATCGGCGGGAGAGCCGAAAAGGCCAGAACGTTGATTTCCGCACGTGACGATGATGGATGACGGTTTCGACTGTACGGGCACAGACTAAATCTGGTATCGCGACGCGCTTTGTGGGAAAGTGTCCATCCGTATGAAGTTGTGTCACAACCACTCCCTCATGTACTCGATAAATGTCCCTGCACAATGGTCGAGATTTTCCAAGGTTCCACCACCACGAACTGGCGAACACATTTCGAACGACACCCAGCCTTCATACCCCGCCTCTTTAAGCCCATTAAAGAAAGTGCGGTAGTCAAGTTCACCTTCACCCATAGGAACGGCTTGCGTCCAAGGCGGTTCGATGTCACGGTAGTTCACCAGTTCCGGTTGATACTGACTGCGCGGTAGTGTGATGTAGTCTGCGACCGTCGTGAACTGCATCTGCGGTGCCATTTGTCTTACCCCTGCGGCGAGATCTTCGCCCCGGAGATGTACAGACCAGCAATCATACATGGGAGTCACGTTGGGCCGGTCGATTTGACGAATCAGTTCCGCAAATGTTTTCGTAGCCACGCCAAGATCATGATGGTTTTGAACACCCACGGTCACACCATAGCGAGCAGCCCGGTCACAGCACTCCCCAATTGCATCCACCGTTTTTTGCCACTGGCCAACAAGGGAAACCCCTGGTTGCTCATAGGAGGAGAAGATTCTTACAAGATTGCCACCCAGTGCCTGGGCTCGTATGGCGAGCTGCTCGACGTAGGCAATTTGTAGTTCAACCGACGGGACTTCGGGCGCTTCGGCGCCACTGGTGAAATTTGTGTAGCCGGCAACAGCCGACAATTCAAGTTTTTCCTCTTCAAGCAAGGTCTTTAAAGTCCGGCAGTCCTCCAGGGACCAGTCGAGAGGCGAAAAATGAGGTCGCTTACCCATCAGCTCGACGCCCTGATAGCCAAGTTCCGCAGCCTTGCGGATTGCATCTTCCACGGAGAGCCGCTGTTGGCCCCAGAGACCGGCATAAGAAACGGTGAAAAGTGACAGTTTCATGATTTTTTGATCGGGTTGAGGATCAGATGAGCCACGTGAAGCGCAGGACGCCTGTCAAACGAACTGGATTTCAGATCAAGGACTCCCGGAAATTAATAGTCCAACATGGTGGGACCCACTCAAGCGATTCGCATAGTCGCGTAGTGTGTTTCCGAAAGTGCACGATCACTGATATCCCACAGGAATTTTGATACTTGCTTCATTATCGATTTGAAACGCAGCTGCTGGTCCGAGATTTGCGACAGGTTGTACATTTCAGGGTGGTTTTTCGTTGAGTTGTGAAACCGGTCATACGCAAATCTATTGAAAACATATTTCCAACGGTTCTCTCACAGGATCCTCTATTGGATTGCAAATCGCCTGCCATGATATTCCAAAAGACCTGGAAAAACAATTAGCGCAGAGTTTCTCTGTCAAGCGAGGATGATTTTTCCAGTCTTCGGCAGCCAGTCTATGGGAACCAAATTTTCTGAGCACTCACCAACAGGCAGATTTCGTGTCGTATTTGTTATTGGCTACGGTAATGAGAATGATTCCACGAGCGGGCGACACCACAGAAAAACGATAAGATAACCACTGTGCTTTTTGTCCAAATTTGACCTGCCGTTAACAAAGTCGAACCTGCTCCCCGGTTAACAGGATATCAAGATTGGTCCCAAGCCAGTCTTTTACCGGTTGGGATGCTTCATCAAGTCGGCTGACAGTTCCCGAGTCGAGTTCCAATTCAGCAGCCTGGGCATTGAGCGCGACCTGTTCAGGTGACCGCGCACCGGCCAGCACGGTCGTCACGCCAGGCTTGTGCAGGCACCACGCGAGGGCAACGGTTGCCATCGATTGTCCAAGCTCGTTGCTGATTTCTCGAATCTTGGCCAGGCTTGCAAACATTTCTTCTTCGCAACCAGCTTCGTCGTGCAGTGTTTCAGGCCTGTTGCTCGAAAACAGGCGGTTGCGAGCCCGGCTTTCGGAGACTTCGTCGGCCGTTTTCCATTTCCCGCTGAGCAGGCCCTGGGCAAGTGGTGAGTAGCAAAGGATACTCAAATGATGTTCGACGCAGCGGGGTACGACGTCGTGTTCAATCATGCGAGCCAGCATGCTGTAGAGAAGCTGGTTCGATTCGACTCGCCCGGTACTGACCAGATCTTCTAAATCGAGCGGCCCGAAGTTGCTAACGCCGATCTCGCGAACTTTACCTTCTTCCTGGAGCGATTTTAGCGCTCCGACCGAGTCGGCTAGCGGAATCGAATGGTTGGGCCAGTGCAACTGGTAAAGATCAATGGTGTCGGACCCGAGGTTTTTAAGGCTCCGCTCACACGCCCTCTGCAAATCGCCCGGTGCAAGGTGTTGACCGCTTACTTTTGTCGCAATCAGGGCGCTGTTGCGCCGGCTGCCGAGTGCCTGCCCGAGTCGTTGTTCTGAGGAACCGTCCCCATATCCTTCTGCCGTATCGAAAAGATTGATTCCCACATCCAATGCGGCGCCGACAATTTCATCAAGTTCGAGTTGTTCCTGATCTCCCCACAGGTCGCCTCCCATAAAGGCCCAGCAGCCAAGCGAAACGGTGGAGATGTCGAGGTCCGTGTTGCCAAGTTTTCGATATTTCATCGTGCTATTTTTGGTGGATTGCTAAGTTGCATATTCAAGATCAGTCGCATCACTGGGCGACGCACACCGGATTCCCATCTGTTTCGCGGCTTTTGTTGGCTGCCTCAATGAGTCGGATGACTTCCAGCGTTTCGACGGGCGGGATTGGCGTCGCCCCGTTGGGCAGATGGCTCATGATCGCTTCAACCAACGCCGCGTACCGCAGCTGTACTGTCACGTTGATGTCAATGAATTGCGCCCCCTGTTCGGCCCGTTGGATAGTAAGCCCGAATTGGTTGGTGCCGTTGCGGAGTCCATGCAGCGATGCAAGCCGCCCATCGAGATAACGCAGGGTGACAAGATCGGCGTCATCGGTACGCACCACGCGCACCTCCTGGCAACCGGTACCCATCACGGTAACGACCATTTCCATGGTGTGGATTCCATACCAGAACAAGCCTGGCTGGGTCGGTTCTTCGGGCATCGGGCCAAAGACATTGCATCCCAGAACGGGGTCATCGCCTTCAGCAAGCGCGTCGACCAGCAAATCGATGAACCGCATGGCAGAACTGCTCATGACGACCACGCCGGCGTCGTTGGCCAGCCGAAAAATTTTTTCGGCCTCACGCGTGTTCAAGGCAAATGGTTTATCGATGAAGGTAGGTCGTTTGAAGGGAACCGTTTCACGAAACTGTTTGAGGTGAACACGTCCGTCGACCGACATGATGAAGACCACATCGACCGCTTCGGCAACCGCTGCCGGGCTGTCGAGAATCTCAACGCCGAAATCTTCCTGGAGTTCTTTGGTATATCCTTCGACCCGCCCCCAGCTGAGCTCGAAATCTTTCGAGCCACCTGGGTAGGCGGCGGTGACACGGCCCCCCCGTACGTGATTTTCCTGGCTTGAATCATTGAGCAATTTTGTGAAGCTCGGTACGTGCGATGTGTCGAGGCCGATCATCCCGATCTTTACTGGTGGATTCATGATGCGTTTGGGGGACTAGCAGCTGTGGTGAAGCTTCTGGCCTGCTGCCTTTCTGAACGATTTGAGAGCATGTGAACGGCTGTTGATCCGTGCACGTTTTTATCATTTTTCGTCGCTGGTGACCATTCCCATATCGGACTGGTCTCTGCGGATTGTGCCAAGTCGACTTACGAGGCTACGAATATCTGTCATCGTGCCAATTGCAAACCAGACTGCAATGGGGACCGATATCAGCAAGTTGATCCAAACCCAGATCAGCCAAAACCGCGTCCAGAATAGATCGGTAAGTGGACTGATCAGGGCATTATAACAGGTACCGATCAAAAAATCCCGAAACAACCAAAGTTCCAACCAATGACCATTGTTGCCAGCCAGCGGTCCGTGCGGGTGAATTCCTGGGTGATGCCAAGAATTTTCCACCAGATGGAACGGGCCTCATCTTTGATCGCATCCGGTTCAGTTTCCTTGGCGTACTGGCCCCGATTCAGTACTCGATCCAGGTTGACGGGGCGGCGACAGGTGAGCAGCGAAAAGAGGATATAACTCGCGATGCAAGACATCATGGTCCAGAACCAGACATATTGATTGTTCATCCCATCGAGCCAATAGGCAGTTTCGAGCAGGCGTCCTCTTTCTTCCACAGGCACGTCGTCGAACATCCGTGCCAGGACCTGGCCATTGGTGAGCTTTGTAACTGGGATGTCCAGCCGATGGTAATCGCTACACACGCTCCCGTGGCGGTTCCTCGTGACCAGTAGAGGCCACCTGCGAGCATGGCTCCCGCCCCACTGATAATGGCTCCGGTAATTGCCATAAACATCAGAATGTACTGCCGCTGTTCAAAAAAAAGGCTAAAGATAAATGCAAACAGGGCTACGCCAATAATCGAAAGCCGAAGCAACGTCACGTGGAATTGCGGCGAGAAAGGTTTTTTCCGGAAGGGCAGCACGACATCCTGAATAAAAATACTGCCCCAGGAATGCAGGTAAGTATCTTGCGTGGTGATCAGGAAAAAGAGCATGGCAACGCAGAACAATCCCTTCAATCCCACGGGAAGGATGTGTGACAGGGCAATCGGCACTGTCATTTGACTGGCAATATTTTTATTAGAGATCTCTCCAATGGAAGAGTTGATCATTTCTGCCTGGTGACTTTGGGCGTCGACGTTCAGAAAAGCAAACACGCAAATGGGGATAAGAATGATCAACAGAGTTTGCGGTACCGTTCTCCAGGTACTGATGATATTCCCCATTTTTTGTTCGTGTGGGCTCAACGCGGAGGTGTCGTACGCCTGAGATCCCTGCCAGTTTCCGAAAACATAAAACGCGCCAAAGATATCAATCAAGTAAAACCACATGTTGAAATGTTACACTCGGGCCGTGTCGTACGGATTAACCATTGAGTGACCCGCTGGTGCAGTCAGCAGCGAGGCGGTGACTTCGGTCCAGGCAAACCTGTGGAGCAGGTAAAAGGCCAGGATCACAAACAGCACGCCGGTAAACACACCCTGCGCGCAATCGGTAACCATGACGGTGATTTGCCCGCCCAGGCATGTGTATAAAAGTGCGATCGCGAGCGTAGCGAGCATGACGCTAGCAAAGACCAGATCAATTTCCAATCCGCCCACAGAAAGAGGGTAGGAACCCAGGTCACAGAAATAAATGAAAAATCGAGACGCAACGGCCGGAAAGATTCCAAAATTTACGATTCCGGCAATCCAGGCAACGATTCCAGCATAGATCCGCGTGAACTTGCTGTAGCGCTTTTCATAAAACTGGGCCAGCGTGAAGCTGCGGGTTTGACGAAACCGGTAATAGACCCAACCCGAGAGCACAATCACGACGGCGACCGGGATACGCATCAATTGCCACCAGATGGGTGGGAACCCCGAGATATAATAAGCCTCCAGGCTGGCAACCATCGACACGGCGCCAAAGGAAGACATTCCCCGCGCGACCGAAACAAGATAACGACCGCCGGAACGATTTGCTGCCAGGAAGTCGGCAACCCCCTGCATGTATCGAAAAGTCCATCAGGCACCGAGCGACAAACCTGCAAGACACCCAATCGTGATGAGCCAGTCAATCCAGTGCATGTGACTGCCGAAGTTCTTCCTTACCGGTTTAGCTTTTCTGACTTCAAAACCGTTTCCATTTGATCAAGCAAGAAATCAATATGGGACGATACTTCGGCACTGAGTGTACGGGTTAACGACCGGCAACGGGTGGTTTCGAACAGGCCTCGCCGAACCATCAGGCGTTTTTCCATTTGCAGAAATAGTTCAAAATCCTGGAGAGAAAATGCAATGTAAGGCAACAACTTACTGAAGAGTTCGTACGCCGTTTGTGGATCTCCCATGCGATGGGTCCGGTAGACTTTTGCCAACAGATCGCAAATCGGCACGCCGGGCATGATCCCGCAAATCCCGGCTGGAAGCGACTCGATCATGTAGTAGCCACCCCAGCCTCCGAGGACTCCCACCTTTCCCGCTAATTTTTTGCGGACTTGGATCAGCTTGTCGACGACCAAAGGTTCTTCGAGTTTGAAATAGACAATATTCGGATGGGCGTGGTGCGCGGCCTCGATAAACTCAACTCCCACCGTGGGACCGCCCGGGTTGAAGTCTTGGATAAGGACCGGGCATGTCACCGCATCGGCTATCTGTCCGCAGTAATGCAGCCGGTCGGCATCGGTCGCACCAAATTGTCGTGGGATTGCAAAGCTGACAATGTCGGCGCCCATTCGTTCGTAACCGCGGGCCAGCTCACAGGCTACTTTGACCGAGGGGTGATTGGCCTGGGCAACGATCGGGATTTTCCCACTGGCCTGGTCGATCGCGATTCCCACAACCGTTTCCCGCTCGGCATCGGTGAGCTTGTAAAATTCACTTCCGTAAGCGGGCAGGCAAAGGCCTGCCATCTGGCGCTGGGCCACAAATTCGACTGTCCGGCGAAGTGACGACTCGTCGATCGACTCGTCGTCAGAAAACGGAGTAGGGATTACCGGTACAACGCCGTCGAGTGTAGGCATGGAGAATCAGTCAGAATGTTTGCCAGGCAGGGTGGTTTGCGGACTTTCTCCAGTTGGGTCCTTACCCGGTCAGTCGGTGGCTGGTTGGTAGAGTTCAATGGCGATATTGTCAGGATCCAATGCATATACCAGCCGTGCCGCAATTTTTCCATCGCGGACCACGTCAACCGGTTCACTCGTGAACTGGACGCCGGCTTCTAGGAGTCGTGCATAATCGGCATCGATGTCGTCGGTTTGTACGGCCAGCGCCGAAGATCCGACGAAAATATTGCTCATTTCACGAACCACCGGTTGCGGATGGTAGTACTCCAATAGCGCGATGACTGCCTCGTCGGTCGGGTCACTCAACAACACAACGCGAAGTTTCACGTCGGAAAGTTGCATCACTTTGTCGTAGGCCGGAAGGTTCTCGCGAACCTTGTCGTACATCAGCGTAAAGCCAAGGTGGTCGCGATAAAACGTGAGCGACTGGTCCATGTTGCTGACGGTAAACGTGTGATGGTGAACTCGCGTGATGGTCATGGGGGACTCAAGGGTAAGGGGGAGCAATAAACGGTATTTTGGACTTGCAGCTGGAGCCGCAGTCAACCACTCACAGCTCAAAAGGTTCAGGAGTGCGAAGAACGAAGTACTTCCTGACAAGAGTTTTGACGTGCCAGTGGGTTTTAAGACCTAACGGGAAATGCGCAGAGTCATTGGGCCCCAACGAGTAAACGTTTCCATACTCGTCGGTAATTGTGACTTCGCCTTCGAACACGTGCACGAATTCATCCCATTGGAAATCCCAGTCAAACTCTCCCTCGGTGCAAGTCCAGTAGCCGCAAGAGACCTTTTTATCTTTGGACTGGTGAACCACGGTGCCTCGTGCAACTGGATTACCGGCGGTGATTTGTTCAGCAGCCAGGGGCATCTCGGACAAGGGATCCGCAGGCCATGAAGCTGTTTTGAGCGGTACATCTAAGCTGTGTTCGGTCATGCGAGTTCTCCTTGAATGAAAAGGCGGGTAAATATAGTGTGCATTCTTCTTAATCGTTGCGGATCCCAGTTTTGATCCGCTGCCAGGTCAGCTCTAGAGCGGGTTTGGATTCATGAATTTACCAGTCGCTGCGCGTTCTCATAATAGATCTTGTTCGAAATTGCTTTGGGAAGGTCGAGCGTGATCAGAAAGTCTTGTAATTCGTTACCGTAATGATCGCGGCCAAAAAGGAGCCGGTCTGCAAACTGGTTGAAAAACAGTTTTGCATGTTCAGGATCTCTATTGAGTGCCGCAAGGGCTGAGCCGGCCGACAGGTCGGCGCACAAGTTTGGATAAGTTTCGAACAGAGGAACCAGTTTTCCCCCGGGGACCACCGGGCCGGTCGGGTAGATTTCTGGATCGTTCTCGGCGTCCCCACTGATTTCTCGCCAGAATCCAGGTGCATGACCAATAAAAATTGTTTCGGGGCAAGCGGCCAGCGCCCGCTCTAAATTGGCAACCGTGCCGCCGTACCATTTGTCATCATATTGTCTCTCACCGTTTTCATCCTTTAGATAGGGAACGTCGAGGTGGAGAACTACGGGGCAGCCCAACTCTCCTGCCTTTCGGTAGAGGTTAATGCAGCGCGGGTCATCGAAGAGCATGCGAAACTTCCACTCGCCACAGACCCGCACGCCATACATCTTGTAGGCTGCCTCAAACAACTCCGGTGCGTTGCCCAAAAGTGGATGAGGACAATAACCAATCACAAAACGGTCGGGATAGTTATCTCGACATTTCAGACAATCTTCCAGCGTAATCCCCGCATGGGTCCCGTCAGGACGGACACGAAGTGGATTCAGGACACTGAAATAGCGATCTTTGCTGGCCTCGGCCGGATGGATGTGCCAGGTCAAAAGCCATGCGAGGTCGATATTGTGCTCATCCAGGTCGGCGACTAACCCGGCATCGTCTCGATACCACCAAAAAACATGCTGGTGTGAGTCAATAATCATGGAGTTGAACTCTGTGAGGTAAACACGTCATCCGGGATAGAAACATGCCGCTGCTAGTCAGCCAGAAAAATAGGCGAGAGCGACCAGCCCAGCGGTAGCGCACACTATATCTGTGGTATAACTCAACGGCAATGGTCCAGATGCGGACGGACCGGGTCCCCGAGCAGCCGTGCTGTTCATCGGCTCGATTGTATCCGGAACTCACCTGCCTCCCCACGAGTATAGTGTCCGGCGGGCCCAGATGAGGCATGTCGTGATCAGGTCAAAGAGACTCAAGAATAACGTGGGCGGCGTTGTGGCCGCATGCACCGGTCACTTCTCCGCCGGGATGCGTGCCGGCTCCACAAAGTAAAAGCCCATCGATCGGGGTCCCGTATCCGGACCAGCCGGACATCGGTCGCTGGTCCAGGAACTGGTCCGGGACGATGTCGAGATGCCTGATGTTCCCGTCCGTGAGCGAAACACGGCGTTCCAGATCGGCCGGAGTAAACAACGACCAGTCGACAAGGCACTCGCGCAAATCCGGGGCGTACTCGCAGAGGACATCGATCAGTCGTTCACCGACCGATTCCCGGATCGAGTCCCAGTCGCCGTCGCAGGGGTGTACCGGTGCGTAGAGTCCCCAGACGGACATCACGTGGTGCCCGGGTTCCGTCAGCGTGTCGTCGAGCACCGACGGGACCTGGACCTCCATGACGGGCTGGGCGGCGGGACGTCCCGACGCCGCGTCGTTCCAGGCAGCCTGGTAATACTGCATTGAAGGACAGATTTTCATGCTGGCGACGTGACGCGGATCGTAGCCTTCGGGGAAGTAGCGGCTGAAATCCGGCAGCCTTCCCAAGGCGGCGTGAAACTTGAGGTAGCCCGTGTTGGTTTTCATCGCTCGGGCCGGGCCTACGCTGTTGGCCGGAAGCCGGTCGGGACCGACTAATCCCAGCAGGGTTCGTTTTGGGTCTGCGCCGGAGATGACTCGTTGGGCGGTGATCTCGGTGCCGTCCTCCAGGGCCACACCCACCGCCACGCCGCCGCAGATGAGAATCTTATCGACAATGGTGCCGGTGCGGATGCTGACCCCATGCGCCCGGGCCGATTTGGCCAGCGCATTGGCGATCATCCCCATCCCGCCGCGCACGATCCCGACGTCCTCGGGACGGCTGAATGCATCACAGCGTATGTGGGTATAGCAGAAGGCGCCGCCGGGAGCCTCGGGGTCACCGACATCCTGGACCTGCAGAAATGAACCCCGCACGGCCTCGTCCTCGAAGAACTCGCGGACCACGTCACCCATGCTACGGGTTAGCAGCCGGTCCAGGAACGCGGCGTTCTCGGTACCTGCGACAGAGGCCTGGAGTTCCGCGATCGAGGGGGGAGGCCGCAGAAACCAGGGGTAGGTGATCTCGGCCGCCCGCCGCCAGAACGCGTGCCACTCGGGCAAGGCGGCCGCATCACGCAACGAGAAACCGGCAAGCTCGGTCTGAGTTCGTTCCAGGGAATGCCACCGACACAGGCGGCGGCCATCCGGGTATGGCTGGAACAGCTCGGGATCCAGGTTCAAGACCTCGAACCCATAACGCCTCATTTCCAGATCGTCAATCACCTTGGACTGGAGCAGGTGACAAATGTAAGAACAGGAGGAGACCCGGTATCCGGGGAAGAGCTCTTCGGTGGCCGTGGCGCCGCCGACGAAGTCGCGGCGTTCAAGTACCAGCACGTCGAGGCCAGCACGTCCGAGGTAGCCGGCACAGACCAGGGCGTTGTGTCCGCCGCCGATGATGATTGCGTCGTGGTTCGACATGGGCACGAACGATCAGGAGTGGGTAATTTATGAGGGACGCGCCGCAGCAACCTGGTGAACTGGAATTCGCCGCTGCCCAGCGCGGTGGGCCACACTATATCTGTCGTAGAACTCAGCGGCAATGGTCCCGAGACGGATCGGTGCCAGAGATCCCGTACGGGCGTGAACGGCTTCTCCGCAGAGGCAGCCGTTTTTGTCCTGCTCAAACCGGTTTGCAAAGAGGTTGGCCAGTTTGAAAAGAGGTTGGCGACTCTCAGCGGCGGTGATAGCCAATTGCCCAAAGGCCCACCAGCATCAATAGCACCAGCGAGGCCGGTTCTGGTACGGCGCTGGTGCTGCCAGTACCACTGGTGTTTCCACAACGTGTTTTCCAAAACGTGTAGTCGAGCACACTGATGATTCCGTCGGGGACCCCGTCAGCACCCGTTCCTGGGGTGACGTTTTGGCCCATGGTATCTTACCACACGGTGTAGTCGGCCGTGTCGACAGTACCATTGTTGTTGTAGTCGCCAGGAACATCACCAACAGGGGGGTAGAATTCCGACACTGACCTGCCCCCAGTGACAGTACCAGTAGTTAAGTTACTCTTTGCAGCACCGCTAGGCCAGCCACTTCACTTCGTGGAGGCGTAGCCGGAACGAAGTGAAGTGGCTGGGTTGCCTCGGGGGCTGG
>Ga0310121_10000928_pt1 | contig 31068 bp, 19 predicted proteins | sample CB27_Tmax_986_MG_FD_203504 | JGI IMG/M metagenome (GOLD analysis project Ga0310121, IMG submission 203504) | Marine microbial communities from Western Arctic Ocean, Canada - CB27_Tmax_986 | ecosystem: Environmental > Aquatic > Marine > Oceanic | place: Canada: Western Arctic Ocean | collected... | reverse complement strand
CTCGTGCTCGTGCTCGTGCTCGTGCTCGTAATCGTAATCGTAATCGTAATCGTAATCGGACTCATCGCTGCGCCCCATCTCGATTGCGACACAAGAAAAAGACCGATTACGAGCACGAGCACGAGGGTTCAGAAACGGCGCTGACTCCCGAATCTGAATCACACCCCATTGCCGGGCGACGCCAAGCGGGATTGATCCACGTGACCAACTGTGGTTATAATCGATGCCACGTCGATTCCCGAGGCGCGCTCCATGGCTCTCACCACAAACCAACCTCCGCCAAGCGCCCAAATGACCGGCCCTTCCTATTTCATCCGCCCCGCCCTGCCCAAGGACCAGCCGGTGATCCTCGAGTTGTGGCGCGGGATGATGGCCGAGCATGAGCATGATGATCCGCGCATCCGCCTGGCCAAGGGGGCACTGGCGGCCTACAAGGCCTATCTCGGCTATCACCTCTCCAACGCCGAATCCTGCGTGCGGCTGGCCGAGATCGACGGCCGGGTCGTCGGCTTTTGCCTGATAACGATCAGCCGCAACCTGCCCATGTTTCTCCCCGAACGTTATGGATATCTATCGGACCTGGTCGTGATCGGACCCCATCGGCGCCTGGGGATCGGCCGCGCCCTGGTCGAGGCGACGCTTGAGTGGTTGGACGTAATGAAGGTGGATTCCGTTCAGTTGCAGTATTATCATTTTAATGAGGTGGGCAAGGCCTTTTGGCAAAAGATGGGCTTTGACCCTTTTTACACGCGAATGTGGTTGGATCGGATCTGAGGCGCGTGCCCGCTCTCGGACCCCAAGACCCCTTGATCCCGCTGATTCTTTGGCCGATCCCGTTGTTGAGCCATGGCATTCGTCCCGCTGTTCTGCCAATCCCATCATAGTCCACTCGGCGTCACGTCGGCGTCCGAGTTGGTGCGCCGCGCGCGCAACCTCGGCTATAACACGCTGGGATTGTGCGACGAGGGAACGATCGCGGCGTTCCGCGAGTTCGACCAAGCCTGCCGCGCGCAGGGAATTCGACCGGTCTTTGGCTGCCGGCTGCGCATGATGGGTCTGACCCGTAGCGGGACCGATTTCCCCGTCGATTTTCTGATCGAGACCGAGCAGGGCTACCGCAACCTGGTCCGCTTGCTGACCGTCTATCACCAGAAAGGGTGCGATCAACGGCGACCCTTGACGCATGGGCAGATCCTCGGCCGGATCGGTGGATTGGTCACCGTCATCCCGGCCGATGGGGAATTGGGCGTGCTCATCCGCGAGCGCGAGCGCAAGGCGACGGAGGCTTATCTGGGCCGGCTGGTTCAGGTTTTTGGGGATGATTTCCTGTTCGGGGGGACGTTGGGGTCGGGCGAAGAGACCGAGGTCGCCGAGATGATCGTCCGCCTGGCCGATTTCGTTCAAGTCCGGGCTTTCGCGGCACCCGTCATCCCCTATCCCGATCCAGGTGACGCGGCGGCGTCCGTCTTCCTACAGCATCCCTTCCGGGCCCCCAGCCGCTCGTACCGCCCACCCGCCCAGACCAAAGACCTGTTGGCCATGTTGCCCGAAAGCGAGGTGCTCCAGCGCTGGAAGGGACCGTTCGAGGAGCTGGCCCATGAGGCGGGCAACCTCGCCCGCCGCTGCACGTGGCGGCCCGGACGCATCCGGCGCGCCTTCCCGGCCATGGATCTGGAGCGCGGCTTCGACCCCAATTCTTATCTCTTCGATCTGGTGATCGGCGGGGCGACCGAGTGCTACGGAGAGATCACCGAATCGCTCAAGCAACGCATCAATCGAGAGTTCGAGGACGTGAGGGCCAACAACCTGGCGCCCTGGCTGCTCCTGTATCACCAGATTTCCCAGGCGCTGGACGACCGCGGCATCTCGCGCGGCGTGGGTCGCTCCCGGATTGTCTGCTCGGTGCTGGCTTATTGCTTGGGCATCACGCTTGTCGATCCGCTCCAATACAATCTGAAGACCAAGGGCCTGTTGGTCGACGGGGAGTCGTATCCGACCATCACCGTCGAAATCCCGCGCACCGGCGTGGCCGCCCTGCTCACGTGGATTCGCGAGACCTTCGGCGAGGCCCACCTGGCCGAGATCGGACGGGTGCACGAACTGCGCCGCGACCATATGATCAACGAACTGGCGCGTTGGGCCGGCATGACCGAGGAGGAGCGCCGCATGACTCATCGCGAGAAGGCCCGCTTGCGCACGGTAGGCGCCGCCCAACGCCTGGATGAGTTGACCGAATCGACCCGCACCCGTCGCTGGCGCGCTCCGGCATTTCTCGGCGACCTGGCCACGCGGCTCGCCCCTCGCCCCCACGGCTGGCATGCCACGGGCGACCGTTATGCGTTGTGCGCCGAACCGTTGGAGAGTATCGCCCCGCTTGTCCAGTCGATGCAGAAGCGCCCGGTGACCGGCATCGATGAACCCGCCATCGACGCGGTGGGTTTGGCCCGCATCCATTTCGCCCCCCACCGGCTGCTCGATATACTCGACAAAGCGATGCACGGCTCAAAGACGGAAAACCCACAATTGCACTTTCACAAGATCGCGCTGGATGATCGCGCGACGTTCGACTTGCTCGGCCGCGGGGATACGGCGGGCGTGCCTCCGCTCGAGGGCGTCACTCTCCGTTGTTTGCTGAAGAAGTACGCCCCGCGCAACCTGCTCCAGGTCTTGCGGGTGCAAACCGAGGCGCAGGCCCAACGCGCCGATCGGCGGACCCGCGAGTTGAGCGATGACCTGCCCGACGCCCTGCTCGCTTACCAATGCGCTTATCTGAAGGCCAACCATCCGCTCGCCTTTTACACCGCGGCTCTGGACTCGACGATCGAACAAGGCCACGACCCCTCGGCCCTCATCCGAGAAATTCGCCGGGCCGGCATTCACGTGCACGCTCCCGACATCAACCTCAGCGAATGGGAAACGACCTCCCAGGGTGGGACGATCCGTTTGGGACTGGCGGCGATCAAGGGCTTCGGCCGCCGCGCATGGGAAAACGTCCAGTCGGTGCGCTCGGGCGGCAACTTCGCCAGCCTTGATGACTTCTGCAACAGGGTGGACACCCGCATTCTCAACCTGCGCATCCTGCGCGTCCTGATCGCTTCAGGCGCCTTGGATGGATTCGAACAGCCCCGCGCCGCCATGGACGCGATCATCGCCCTGATGCAAAAGAAGGCCCGTGAACGTAAGGCGCACTCCGACGCCGCCGAGGGACAGACCACGCTGTTTCCCCTCGATGAATGGGCCGAACGCGTGCAGCCGGATGCCGATGGCACCCCCCAACCGGCCGAATGGAACAACTGGACCAAGTTGCAAAGGGAATCCGAATCGATGGGCTTTTTCCTTTCGATCGATCCCATCGCGCGGTTTCGCATCGTCCTGGAGCATCTGCGGCCGCTCTCGGTCGATAAGGTGACGCGCCGTCACCTGGGCCGGCGGTTGTCGGTGGCCGGCTTGGTCTGCTCGGCGGAGACCGATGGACCCTTGATCGCACGGCAAGGCGATACCCTCATCGACCTGGAGGGCCTGCCGGTCATCATCGGCGGTGAAATCGCCCGAACTTCCAAAAAGTGTCTCCAACCCGGCGCCGAGGTCCTGGTGGCCGGCCGCTTCAGCCGCGAGGACGGGACCACCTGGCTCAGGGCCGAGGGCATCTGGCGGCTGGCCGATCTGGAAGACCAGGCGACCAAAGTGGCCAAACTCAAGCTCAACCTGGCGGGCGAGAATAGCCAGACCATCAAGCATATCCAGTCGGTCTGCCGTGAATACCCGGGCAGCACCGAGCTCGAATTGGATGGTTATCCCACTCCCAAGGGCTGGGCCTATCGCCGCCTGAGCCGTAGTGCCGTGTTCTTCTGCTCGCCCCTCTATCAACGAATCTGTAGAATCCTCCCCAGCGAACACGTTCAGCTTTACGGCCACGGCGGTGATATCCTGCTGGTCAAGACGAATTCGACCGATCAGAATGGCCCAACCGCAAACAGCGAATCCACTTCGGGGTGAAGCCTCAAACGCGATCGCCAGGCGCGGGCAAGGCCGGCCCAGGGCTCAACATGACTGAGAAAGCGAAAAAGATTCGGATCTCGACCCTGGGTCGGATGAAACGGGAAGGCCGCAAAATCACGGCCGTCACCGCATACGACGCGATCACCGGGGCCTGGGCCGACCAAGCCGGCATCGACCTGGTCCTGGTCGGCGATAGTCTGGGGCCGACCGCGCTCGGTTTGGCCGACACGATCGGGGTGCGCCTGGAGCAGATGGTCCATCACGGCGCGGCGGTCGCTCGCGCGGCCCACTCCGCCTTGCGGGTCGGCGATATGCCCTTCATGACCTATAAGGCCTCGCCCGAACAGGCCCTGACCAACTCCGCCCGCTTGATTCAGGAAGGGGGGATGGAGGCCGTCAAGTTGGAAGGGGGGAGCGAGATGGCGCCCACGGTCGAGCGACTCGTGCGGGCCGGCATCCCGGTCCTCGGCCACGTCGGTATCCTGCCCCAGTCCTATCATCAGCAGGGTGGTTTTCACGTTCAGGGTCGCGACGAGGCAACGGCCGGCCAGTTGCGCCGGGACGCCAAGGCCCTGCGGGACGCCGGCGCGTTTGCCATCGTCTTGGAATGCATCCCATCGGCATTGGCCGCGGGGATTTCCGGCGATCTGGCCATCCCCACCATCGGCATCGGGGCCGGTCCGGATTGCGACGGCCAGATTCTAGTCATCGCCGACCTGCTGGGCATGATCGACGACAAGCCCTTCCGCTTCGTCAAGCCCTACGCCCAGTTGCACGACCACGCGCGCAAGGCACTCGAAGGGTACGTCGCGGACGTGCGCAACGGCTCTTTCCCCGGTCAGGAGCAAACCTATGGCGCAGGCTAGCCGCGCCCGCGCGCAATTACGGATGACGCCGCAACTGAAGCAGCACTTGCGCAGTGCCCTGAAGGAAGACATCGGCCCCGGCGACGTGACGACCGAGCGGACCGTGCGCAAGGGCCTCAAGTCGAGGGGAGAGCTGATCGCCAAGGCACCGGGCATCCTCTGCGGGGCACCGGTCGCGCAGTGGGTCTGGCGCGCGACCGCCCTTGCCTCGCGCATTCACTGGAACGTTCACGACGGCGACGAGGTCAGGCCCAGCGAGACGATCGCCACGGTCGAGGGAGGCGCGCGGGGCCTGCTCAGCGGAGAGCGGGTGGCCTTGAACCTTCTGCAGCGACTCTCCGGCATCGCCACGCTGACCGCGCGCTACCATCAAGCCGCCGGCGGGAGCGCGGGCCCTCTGATTTGCGACACGCGCAAGACCACGCCGCTGTGGCGCGAACTCGAGCGCTACGCCGTCCGGGTCGGTGGTGGCACGAATCACCGCTTCGGACTGTTCGATATGGTCTTGATCAAGGAAAACCACGCCCGCGCGGCGGGGGGACTGCGCGAGGCCATTCAGTTGGCGCTGAAAGGGGGGCGCAAGCTGCGCGTCATGGCGGAAGTGCGCAACGAGCAGGAGGTCCAAATCTGCTGGGAGGAGCGGGTCGACATGATCATGCTCGACAACTTCACGCCCGCCCGCGCCCGGCGAATCATCGAGCACTACCGCGCCACGGGCATCCCGTTCGAGATTTCGGGCGGCGTGACGCTGCGCAATATCGCGGCCTTCGCCGCCACCGGCGCCGACCGCATTTCCATCGGCGCCCTCACCCACTCCGCCCCCGCTTTGGACATCTCATTTCAACTGCGTCCCCATTCCTGAGCGCGCGGCGTTTCCCGATCACGCCGACCGGGCTACTCGACTGAGAACTCGGTCGCCGTTTTTTGTATTCCCTCCTACCGGCGCCGAGCCTATAATCGACACGAGAGTTATGTATCGAAGCGCTGATCGTGAGATCGGATGGATCATGGGGTCCTTACCCGAAGATGTCATCCAGGAGGTTCTCGACCGACTGGACGCCCAACAGGTTTTGGGCAAGATCAATTACCGGCCCGACACGTTCAAGACGGCGGGCGACGAAATCAGGGCCTTCTGCCCTATCCACAAGGAAACCATTCTGCCGACGCTGGTCGTCGACCGGTCGGCCCGTACGTATCATTGTTCCAACGTCGGTTGCCAAGGAGCGTCGGGCGGGGACCTGATCGATCTTTACGCCAAGTCGCTGGGGCTGACCCATGAGCGAGCCGTCCTCGAGCTCGCCGAGACCGCCGACCCCACGTTCAAGTTCCCACCGGCACCGCTCACTCGGGAAGGAAGCCGGGGGTCCGGTCTCGATGAGGATGCGACGCTCCCGATCGGCAGGGCCGAGTTGTTGCGCGCTTCGGAGCGTCCGGACCAGGCCGCCGAGGTCTACGGCGAGATCGTGGAGACCTTCCGCCGGGCCGGCCGCTTCGACCAGGCCGCCGCCGCGTGCCAGCGGCTGGTGGACCTCCAACCGGCCTCCCTCGAGCACCGCAACCGTCAGTTCGAACTCGCCATGGAGTGGGGCATGGAGCCGGTCATTGCCACCAAAGCTCTGGCCCTGGCCGATTTCCACCAGAACCTGGGTGAGCCGGAGCAGGCCGCCGGCGTGATCGAGCGGGCACTCGTCAGCGCGGGCGCTTGCCCCGAGCTTTATGAGCACGGTGGCTTGATGCTCGAACAGATCGGCCTGGCCGATCAGGCCGCCGCCCGTTATCTGCAAGGGGGACGCCTGCTGCGCGCGCGCGGCGACCATGCCGAGTCGCGCCGGGTCATCGAACGCGGGTTGGCGTGCCGGCCCGACCATTACGGTCTGAGGGAGACCCACGCGGAACTTCTGGCCGATCAGGGCCATGCCTTACGCGCCATGCAGACCTATTACGAGCTGGCGGACGAGTATCTCGCGGCCGGACAACATGAGGCGACCATCCGCGTCGCGCACAAGCTGCTCGCCCTGGATCCCGATCATCTGCCCAGCCTGCAAGTCCTGGCAAAGGCATATGGTCTGTCGGGCCAGGCGGAGAGCCGGCTCTCGATCCAGCTCCGTCTGCTGCGCCTTTACCAGCGGACCGAGTCCTACACCCACGCGGCCCAGATGTGTGATCAGATCCTCTCTCAACACCCCGATAGCATCCCCGCCCTTGAACACCTGGTGGAGGTCGCCCAGGCAACCTACCATACCGAACGGCTGGTTGAGGGTCTTTGGCGGCTCGCTCAGGTTTACGCCGGGGCTGAACGCCGCAAGGAGGAGCAAGGCGTCGTGGAGCGGCTACTCGATGAAGACCCGCGACACATCGAGGCCTGGTCGCGATACCTGGAAGGGATCGCGCAATCGGACGCCCCCCTGACCCTGGCCGATGCGGTCGATCGTTGCATTCGGGCCTTCGAGGGGCTTGGTCGGCCCGACCAGGCCGTCCGAATCCTGGAACCGCTCAGCCACCATTCGCCCCACAGCATCGAACTGTGCGAAGCCCTGGTTCATCTCTACCAAGTTCAGGGGGATAGCGAGAATCTGAGGAAAACCCTGCGCCGACAGGCCGAGCAGCTCCATCACATGGGTCGCCTGCGCGAATCGTTGCGCGTCTGGGACGAACTGGCCCGACTGCTCCCCCAAAATACCGACCTCGCGCGCATTCGGATCGAAATCATGCTGCGCTGCGAGATGAAGGCAGAGGCATGCCGAGAGTACGTGCGACTGGGCGAGGACCTGCTCTCGCGGCGCCGCTTCGAGGAGGCCGAGGAAGCTTTCCATGCCGCGTTGCGGATCGATCCGGACCTCGCCGCGGCTCGCGAGCAATTGATCTCGATGCTCATCGACGGCCGCCAACTGGAAAAGGCCGTCGAGACGATTGACGAGGCCGCCTCCCATTGCGTGCAGACAGACCACATCGAGCAGGCGATCGAGCTGCTCGAACGCATCTTCGAGCTCGATCCGCTTCACGAAGCGACGTGCCGCGTGCTGATCCCACTGGCCCGGCGCCTGGAGGACCGGGACCGGCTGGCAGGGTACTACCTTAAGTTGCTTGACTCGCTCCAGCGGGCCCCCGACGGCGACGCCGTCTTCGCGGAGGCCGCCCGTGAGGCCACCGAACAGTGCCCCGGCCATATCGAGCTGCGCTCACGCCTGGCGAATTTTCACATGAAGGCCGGCCCAACCGGCGAGGCCGAGAAGTCGGTCCTGGCGCTTGTCGAGATGCAGCAACGCTCCGGCCGGACCGGCGAGGCCCATCGCACGCTCAAGCACCTGCTCGAACTTGGGCACCAATCGCCGCAATCCGGCGGCAGCGTTGCCGATCCGGAACCATCGAGTGGAGAGACGCCCCGGCCGCTTGAGGCGCGCGCGGTCGTGGCTGATACTCCGGGCCTCTCGGGGCCGCGAGGCAATGGCACACCCACCCCGCTAACGCCGAACGCGCAGCCCGCAATCCCGAAGGCCGGGATTGAGCACGCCCTGGACCAAGCGGCGTCGCTCATCAATTTGCCGACCTCCGCAAAGGCCGAACACTGAAATTTCAGGACTTGAGGGCTGATTCTAGCCAAGGGTAGACCGTTCGATGTATTCTCCGAACTCAAGACCTCTTCTCTTCCGATTATTCGCCGCGACCCTATTCATCGTCGCCGTTCCCGCGTCGTCCGAGCCGCTATCGATGACCGTGGAGGTGGACGCGAGAGAGCTCTCTCGCAACCTGCTACACGCTCGGATCGAAATCCCGGCCCAGCCCGGCCCCATGGCGTTGTGGTATCCCAAGTGGATCCCCGGCATCCACGCTCCGCGGGGGCCGATCGAGAACCTCGCCGGCCCGCGGCTCGAGACCCTCGAGGGAGAGACCGTTGCCTGGTCCCGCGACCAGGAGGAGCCTTTCAAGTTCCACTGCGAGGTTCCCGACCGCGCCGGCGGGTTGGTTGTCCGCCTCGATTACATCTGCAACCAGCCCACCGTCAATTCCAAGGGCATCGACAGTTACGGCAACTCGCTGGTGGGCGTGATCAACTGGAACACCTGCCTGTTGGTTCCCGACGGCGTCTCCAACCAGGACATCGAAGTTCGCCTGAGCGTCCGTCTGCCGGACAAATGGCGCTTCGCCACCGCGTTGGCCACCGAGCGCGAAGAGGACGGGGTTGTGCATTTCGCGCCCGCAAGCCTCAGTCGGGTCATCGACAGCCCATTGATCGGGGGCGAGCATCTGCGCGTCATCGACCTGGACGTTACCCACATCCCCCCCGTTTCCCTCTGCATCGCCTCGGAATCGCCCGCCGCGTTGCAGATCGGCGAGCAACTGGAGGGCCAGTATACCAAGATCGCCGACCAAGCCGGCCTCTTGTTCGTCGGGGCCCACTTCGACGCCTACAAACTCCTGGTCATCTGTAGCGACGACCTGCCCTATATGGGGCTCGAGCACCTGCGCTCCAGCCTCAACGGCGTGGGGGAGCGCGACCTGCTCGAGGAAGAGAAACTGCGCGGGTGGGTGGGCTATTTGCTTCCGCACGAGTTCGCCCACTCCTGGTGCGGCAAGTATCGCCGGCCCGCCGGGATGGCCACCTCCGATTACCACACCCCCAAGCAGACGCGGCTCTTGTGGGTCTACGAAGGGCTGACGCAGTACCTGGGCGAACTACTGACCGTGCGGGGCGGGCTTTGGACCTTCGGCCACTATAAGCAACACCTGGCCGGCAAGATCAGCTACCTGATGCGCCGCGAAGGCCGACGCTGGCGGTCGCTCGAAGACACCGCGATCGACTCCCACCACCTGCGCGGGGGGAGTAAGCACTGGAGCAATCTGCGGCGCGGTCAGGATTACTACAACGAGGGCCTCCTGATGTGGCTGGAGGCCGACGCGATCATCCGTCGCGACTCGGACGGGAGGCGAAGTCTGGACGACTTCTGCCGCATGTTCATGGGGCCGGACCTGCCCGACGTGGAGTGGCTCCCCTTCGAGGAGCGAGACATCCTGGACATCCTAAACGAATTGGCCGACCACGATTGGGAGGCGTTCCTCGCCCAATGGATCAAACAACCCCAGGTGGCGCTTCCCCTCGAGTTCGTGGGTCGGCTGGGTTATCGAATCCAATACGCCACCGAACCCTCCGAAGCGTTGAAGGAGCGCGAGAAAGAGCGCAAGTACGCATCGGCGTTGGATTCACTGGGACTGGAGGTCGACGAGAAGGGCGTGATCGGCAGCAACGTGGTCCCCGGGATGCCGGCCGACGCGGCGGGCCTCGCACCCGGGATGGAAGTGATCGGCGTAAACGGCCGCAAGTACAGCCCCGAGCGCTTCAGGGACGCCATCGCCGACAGCCCCACCAAGCGCCAAATCGAATGCCTCGTCCTGGACGGCGATGTCTTTCAAACACTCATCGTGGAATACGCCGACGGACCCAAGTACCTGGAGCTTATACGCGACGAGAGCCAACCCGACATTCTCGCCGACATCTTCGCGCCAGTCGATGGCGAGAGCAACCAGGCTGAATAACAAAGTCGACGGCGCCCTTATTGCCGGCCGCCCATCACGCGAACTGATCTGAATCAAGCCGAGGTGCATCTCACATATCCATGAGACGCACCTCTCGGGGCTGGGAGATTAAAGAGGTTCTTTGGCTCCCTGAAGGGGAGCAATTTGATTAGCCGGGGGTGGCAACCCCCGGACATGGAATCCCAAGACGCCACGACCCTGAAGGGGTCGAACAGGTCGCATCACGCTACCATTCAACGAATCGGCGGCTCTTCCTTGATGAGCTTGGTCAGGTACTTGATCAGGTTTTGCAGACTCAACTGCGTGGCCATCTCGCGCTGAATCTTGCGGTGGCTATGGATGATCGAGCTGTGATCGCGGCCTCCGAACTTGCGCGCGATCTCGGGGAACGAGCAGTCGGTCAGTTCGCGACAAAGGTAAGCCGCGATCTGGCGCGGCGTGGTGAATTTGCGCGAGCGGTTGGGGCCGGTCAGTTCGAGCAAGGTGACGTCGAAATAATTGCAAACGGCCATCTGCACCTTCTCGATTGAGATCTTCTTGGGTTCCGCACCCACCAAAAACGGCCCCAATAAGGACCGGACCGTGTCGATTGTGATGGGGCTGCGGATCATCGAGGCATGGGCGGCCAACCTCGTCAGCGCTCCCTCCAGTTTGCGCAGATTGGAGCGCACGCGTTCGGCGATATAGATCGTGACTTCGGCCGACAGCTCCAGGTTCATCGGGCGCGCCTTTTTGCGCAGGATCGCAACCCGCGTTTCCAGGTCCGGCGCCTGCATATCGACGATCAGACCCCACTCGAAGCGCGACCGCAGACGTTCTTCCAGCTCGTGCAGTTCCTTGGGCGGATGGTCCGACGAGATGACGATCTTCTTGCCCGCGTCATAGAGCACGTTGAACGTATGGAAAAACTCGGTCTGCGTCTGTTCGGCCCCCGAGAAGAACTGCACGTCGTCGACCAGCAACAGGTCGACATTGCGGAAGGAGTTGCGGAACTCGACGAGCCGTTTCTGCGCCACCGCCTCGATGAACGCGTTCATGAACGCCTCGGAGGAAACGTAGCGCACGATGAGGTGACTGCCGAAGGTTTGCAGGCGTTGGCCGATGGCCTGCATCAGGTGGGTCTTACCCAGCCCAACGCCGCCGTAAAGGAACAACGGGTTATAGGCGAGCGATTCGGGATCGGCGACGGCTTGGGCGGCGGCGTGGGCGAACCGATTGCACTCGCCCACGACGAACGCTTCGAACGTGTTGGTCTGGTTGAACGGGCAGGAGATCAGGTCCAAGGGCGGGGCCTCGCCCTGCGTGCGGCGAAAGACCTCCATCGCCTGCTGCTCGGTCCGCGCCAGCCCCTCATCCGGGCGAATGCGATACTCCACGGTGACTTCGCGACGCAGCAGGCCGCTCAGGCTGTCCTGGATCACTTCGTGATAGTTGTTGGCCAGCCAGTTGCGATTGAAGACGCTGGAAACCGTAAGGACGACCACGTTGTCTTCATGGCTGAGGAAGTGGACCGGCTCCAACCAGGTCGCGAAGGACTCCTCGTCCAACTTGGTCCTCAGGTCGTCAAGGGCTTGATCCCACAGCGTCGAGGTCGTCATGGTCATCAGGCGCGTTCCAGCCCCTCTTCAAGTTATGTACCCCTCCCCTCGGCCGAGCAGGCGGGGGAGAAGGTTAACAGAATGCTCTACCCAAGGCCGAGCCGGTTCAGGAGCACTCGACGACCGGTCGGTGACCGGCGCGGCATGTCATTCGGAGTGAACCCACGGCATCGGAAATCGACACTTGAAACAACCCATCACGTCTTCACTAGACAACCCTTTTCGCCGATCAATTTCAAGCCTTAAATGCGCCTGCGATTTTACTTGCCTCAGGGCACTTAACCCAAATAATGATAAGAGTCGAGGGTGATCGGGAAGGTCGAGTTCGGCCCTCGGGGCGAAAAAAATCGCTGGTGTAGCTCAATTGGTAGAGCACTCGCCTTGTAAGCGAGAGGTTGCGGGTTCGATTCCCACCACCAGCCCCACCTTTCTTCTCTAGTGGTTGCGCCTTGAAGGTGACGCGAAGTCGGAACCGAGCCCGCGCGCCCAGGCACGAGCATGAGGGACGAGTCTCCAGGACAATCCCCTCACCTTGCGCCCTCCCATTTCTGAATCACACCCCCGCGCTGGGGCGCATCTGAGTGTATGTGGGCAGGGATGGTCCCCAAAATGACCCCATCCTGTCAGTGAATGAGCTGATTGGAGAGAGGATCTGATGTGGGGGATCTTCAGAGGTAGTTGATGACCAAGCTGGAAACCGCACTGGGATTTGTACGCGCGGGGCGGCACAAGGATGCACTGGAGGCGTTCGAGGCACTGCTCCGAGAGCCATCAGGTAAGCTCGAAGTGTTGGGACACCGGGCCTGGCTGTACCGTTCCATGGGTCGTTTCGAAGAGGCGTTGCGGGACTACGAGACACTGGTGAAGGAGAACGCCGAGAATACTGAAGCCACGGCGTACCTGGCCGAAGCGCACCTTGAGGTTGGTGATTTCGAAAAAGCGGCCGGAATGGCCGTCGAGATCTTGCGCAGAGATCCCATGCATCGATTGGCCGGCCAAGTCGTGATGAGGTGTCAGTCGGCCGCGGACGCGCTGGAGAACAGGTCGCCTCCCATTCCGCCCCTACCGCGCGACGCGCCATTGGCGCCCGCAAATCGAGTCATCGCGGTGCTGGAGCATGAAGGGGGACACTTCCACGCATCGGTTCGGCCAGAAATCGGGCGACTTCTGTATTGGGTGATTCGGTGCACAAGGCCACGCCTCGTTTTGGAGACGGGAGCGTGCATCGGGTACTCGGTGCTCTGGATGGGGCAAGCATTGCGGGACAATACATTGGGGCATCTACACTCCTTTGATCTTTTCAACTTTCCCCAAGAGTACGTATCCCCGGTCCTTGGGAAGCGTGCGAGTGTTCTGGAGGTCGCGCGTGGTCACGTCAAAGCAGCCAAGCTCTCGGAGTACGTCACTTTTCACCAAGGAGATTCCTCGGAGCGTATTCGGCAATCGTTCCAGACGGGAGACGTCAAGTTCGAGCTGGCGTTCATCGATGGGGATCATCGATTGCGTGGGTGTTTGAAGGACTGGCAGGCGGTGGATGAACTGATGGCGGAGGGGGGAATTGTTTTGGTCCATGACACGATGCCGCAGTCTGGATGGCTTGGCCCCAGATACCTCCTCGAAGAATTGCGCAAACGCGCCGATGACGATTATCAGGTGATCAACCTCCCGACACTCGAGAATGCCGGCCTGGGGATTATTCAGAAGCGTTCTCCGAGCAGTTCCACCGAGTGGTGGCCCTCATTGAAGGTTCTGCTTACTGAGCGGCTTTTCCTGCGACGTTTTTGATGAGAGCAACAGCGGCGGTTCACCGTGCTGGTTCACCCGGAAAGGTGAACGGCGAACAGGGCGACCTCATCGGGCGGCACGAGCCTTCGTCGCCGAGTATGCAGATCCGCTCCGCCCATTTCCCTCAACCGTGGCGTCCGTGCGCGATCGATCTCCTAGCCGACGTTGACCTCGGAGGAATCGCCGACGTTAAGTTGATACATGTGGCCTGTCGCCTTGGCCTTGTCGGCGATGATTGAGCCGTCGAGGAGCATGTTTTCGACGGTCGCGTCGCTCGAAAGGATCGAGTTGCGGATGATGGAGTTGCTGACCGTGACGCCGTCGGCGACGGTCACGTGGGGGCCGATGATCGAGTTTTCGAGCGTCACGTTTTTGCCGATCGAGACGGGGGGGCGGATCAGGGAGCCGTTGTAGCGGTCGGCGGGGATGGGGTCCGAGCCGTGGAGACGGGTCAGTAGGGTACTGTTGGTCTCGAGCAGCGTTTCCGGTTTGCCGCAGTCGTACCAGCCCTCGATGACGAACGGTTTCATCTTGGCACCGCGCACGAGCATTTCCTGCAGGGCGTCGGTGAGCTGGAACTCCCCCTTGGTCGTGCGGTCCTGGCGCAGCACTTCATCCAGACACTCGTAAAGCTGGCGCCCGTCGTTAAAGTAATAGATGCCGACGATGGCGAGGTTGGTCGGGGGCTTCTCGGGTTTCTCGACCATGTTGGTGATGGTGTCGCCCTGGAGCTCGACGATGCCGAAACGCCGGCCGTCCTCGACCTCCTTGACTCCGATCCAGTTGGCGTCGGAGCCGATGATCGAGCCGAAGTCGGCGGCGAACAGCGTGTCGCCGAGGATGATGAGCAGCGGCGAGGCCGCGTCGCGATAGAGGTCCCCGGTCAACCAGATCGCGTGGCCCAGGCCCTTGAGTTCCTCCTGGGTGACGAATTGGAATTTGAAGTCGTAGGCACCGGTGACGTATTCCCGGATCTTCTCGCCCATGTGCCCGACAACCAGCGTGATCTCTTCGATCTCGTAGTTCTTGAGCTCGTCGAGGATGTGGGCCAGCATCGGCTTGCCGGCCACCTGCAGCAGGACCTTGGGGGCGGTGTGCGTATGCGGTCTAAGGCGCGTGCCCACTCCGGCCACCGGGAGGATGACTCGAAGACCCATCAGGCACCCGCTTTCTGGAGCATTTGCTTCATCATGCCGTCGATTGCGCTCCTCAGATCGCCGCCCCGCTATGTTCATAGGATGACACATGGTGCGCGAAGCCCTTGGTGAACTCGCCCACTTCCTTGGCCGTCGAGTCCAGGAGAACCTGATCATTCGGGGAACGCAGGACGCGGCCGATCCAGCCGGCGATCCGGCGCATGTCGTCCTCGCGCATCCCGCGGGTGGTCAGGGCCGGAGTCCCGAGCCGAATCCCGCTGGTCTCGCCCGGTCTACGCGTGTCGAACGGGATCATGTTCATGTTGCACGTGATGCCGGCCTTGTCCAGGGCTTGCTCGGCCTGTTTGCCGGTGATGTCGTAGGGGGTCACGTCGACCAGGATCAGGTGGTTTTCGGTCCCGCCGGAGACCAGGCGCAGCCCCTCTTGGGTGAGGGCCTCGCCCAGGGCCACCGCATTCAGGCGGATTTGCCGCGCGTAGGCCTTGAAACCGGGCGTCTGGGCCTCAGCGAAGATCAGGGCCTTGGCCGCGATGACGTGCATGAGCGGTCCGCCCTGGGTCCCGGGGAAGGCCCAGCGGTCGATCGGCTTGGCCACGTCCTTCTTGCATAGAATAAACCCGCCGCGCGGACCTCTCAGGGTCTTATGCGTGGTCGAGGTCACCACGTGGGCATAAGGAACGGGACTGGGGTGTTCGCCGGCGGCCACCAGGCCGGCGAAATGGGCCATATCGACCATGAGATAGGCCTCGACCGCATCGGCGATGGCCCGCATGCGCTCGAAGTCAAGCTGGCGGGGGTAGGCGCTGTGACCCGCCACGATCAGCCGCGGCCGGCAATCGCGAGCGATCCGCTCGACCTCGTCATAATCGATGCGTTCGGTCTCACGATCCACCCCGTAGGGGACGAAATTGTAAAAGCGCCCGGAAAAGTTCTTCACCAAACCGTGCGTCAGATGGCCGCCGTGGGCCAGGTCCATGCCCATCGCGACGTCGCCGATCTCCAGCAGGCCGAAGTAGGTGATCATGTTGGCGGCGGAGCCGGAGTTGGGCTGGACGTTGGCGTGCTCGGAGCCGAAAAGCTCCTTGGCCCGCTCGATGGCCAGCGTCTCCACTTCGTCCACGAACCCGCAGCCGCCGTAGTAGCGCCGACCGGGGTAGCCCTCGGCGTACTTGTTCGTCAGCACCGAGCCGGTCGCCTCGAGGACCGCGGGGGAGGTGAAGTTCTCCGACGCGATCATTTCGAGCTTGGTGCACTGGCGTTTGCATTCCTTGCGCAGGCTTTCGGCCAACAGCGGATCCTTCTCCGCTACGAGGTCGTACATGTTGGAGGCGGCTCCTTCGGCGGGGGCGAGGGTGGATTAGGTCGACGTCTTGCGCTGCGCGTCCGAAGCCATCCGACGCGATTCGGTGGCCGTCTTCTTCGCCTTGGCACTGACAATTTTCTTCGGCTTCGCGACGGACTTCTTCTTCGCGGCTTTTTCGGGAACGGGTTTCTTGGGCGTGGCTTCCTTGGGCGCGGGCTTCTTGGGCGCGGGCTTCTTGGGCGCGGGCTTCTTGGGCGCGGATTTGGTTGCGACGGGCTTGGCGCTGGTGCTTTCCTTCTTGGCCGTTGATTTCTTGTCCGCCGTTTGCTTGGCTACCGTTGGCTTGGACTCCGTCTTCTTGGGTGCCGTTTGCTTGGTCGAATCCTTCTTGGCCGCGGAGGTTTGCGGTTGTTTGGGTTTTTCTTTCTTGGTGGACTTCTTCCGGGAAGAGGCGCTCCGGGTCTCCGTTTTCGACCGCTGCGGTTTGGGGGCAACCGTCTTGCCGGTGAAGAAATCGTGCTCGATCAGCTTCTCACACGCCTGCTTGATCTCCTTGAAACATCTCTTGAACACCTCGAGCGTGCAGCCCATGGGATCGGCGATCTGGACGTTCTCGACATCGCTTCCGGCGAACTCCTTAAGCAGATGCGTCTTCTTGCGCGCAACCTCGGTCAATCGCAACGCGGTCTGGCGGTGAAAGGGGGTCATGGCCAAGATTAGGTCGGCCTTGCGAATCGACTCTGGGCTGAGCTGGCTCGAACGGTGGCGACTCAGATCGACATGGGCCGAGTCCATGACCTGAACGGCTTCGTGGCTGGCCAGCAGGCCAGTGATGGTCATCACGCCGGCCGAACGCACCTCGATGTCCTTGATATTGCGTTCGGCAAGCAGTTTACGGAAATAATGGGCCGCCATCGGCGAACGACAGGTGTTTCCCGTGCAGATGAACAGGACATGCCTCTTTTTATGTTTAAAGCGGTTACGAAATGGGCTGATTTTGGTCGTCACGATCCAAAAGCTCGCGTTCTCTGGACTCAATATAGGTACCGTGCGGACAGCTGGGGGGATAAGCATTCCGAACCCCCATCTACCGCAACCAACGATCGCCTAGTGACGAACTGCCACCTGGATTTTATAATAAAGTATGGAAAAATACTGTCAAGGCCAAAATGTATATTCGCGCGGAATTTTACGTATAATAAGAAATATTTGTTGAGTATGATAAGTTTGCCGGTTTGGTGTTCAGGTCCCGCGTCCGATGGCCAAATCTTCTTGCGCCCGGCCTACTCGATCGGCTAAGTTCAATAGATTCAGTTGAACGGATTCTGAAGCATGATGGATTTCGGATGGGCCGCGCTCTACTTCCTCTGGTTTGAGCTCTTGAGCTTACCGCTGCGACTGGTTCTGGCCCGGACGCGGGCCCCCGAGGACGTCCGTCGCTTTCTGTCGCGCGTGGCCGGACCCGTCGTGCTGGTCTTGCCGATCTGGTACGCCGGTCACGTGACGGCATTCGCGACCTGGCACGGCTTTGGACTGGCATGGATCGGTTTGGCGCTGGCGGGGGGCGTGTGGTACGCCCGGCGGGCCGGTGGGCTGACCCGGGGGCTTGGGTACGATTGGCTCGGCTCCGGGCCTCAAGGCAAACTGAGGCGCACGGCCGGGCAGCTGGCCCCCGAGCTGTTCGCGTTCGCCCTGTTCATGGGCTTCATCGCCTTCCGCCGCTGGGTTCCCGAGATGACGTTCGAAATCGGGGCCTCGGCGGCGGAGAAATTCGGCAACGCCATGATGTTCTGGTCGACCTGGCACGGGCGCGGCCTGCCCCCCGAGGACTACTGGCTGGCCGGGGAGCCGCTGACGTATTACTACTGGGGCCACTTCCACTGGAGTTGGATCGGGCGGATGGGCGGATTCCCCGCCGAATTGGCCCTCAACCTGGCCCTGGCCCGGACCACGGTCTTGGTTTTCGAGGGGGCCTGGCTCCTGGGGCGGGCCATGGGGTTACGGGCGGGATGGGCGAGCGTGGGGGCCCTCGCGGCCACCTGGGGTGGGAACCCCGAGGCTCTGAAGCAGGCCTGGCGCGTCTGGTCGGTCCCGAACGTTCCCTACCAGTGGGGTGGGTATGACTTCTGGAAACCGTCGCGCGCGATCGAGAACGTGGTCGATGAATTCCCGGCCTTCTCGGCGATCCTGGGCGATTTTCACGCGCATCATCTGGCGCTGCCGTGGTTTCTGGGGTGGCTGGCGATCCTCGTGGCGGGTCGGCGTTGGGGGTGGAGGGTTGACCTATTCCGCCGCTGGCCGGGAACGGGAAATCCGAGCATGTTTGCCATATGGACGCTCGTCTGGGGCGCGCTTGGGCTGGCCGCCGTCCTGAGCAACCTGTGGAACCTCCCGCTGATCGTCTGTGCCGTGGGCCTTTGGGTGGTCTTGTCGCTTGGAGGCGGTTGGCGGCGGTGTACCGCCGCGGTGCTGCTCAGCGTGGCACTCGGGATCGTTTTGATGGCCTCCAATCGGTTGTTGCGAGGAGGCGCGTCGCTGCCGCTTCCGGCGGCCGGGAGCCAGGGTTTTTGGGAAAAGCTGCCGATCAAACCGGTGCCGCCGGAGCTGCAATCGGCGTTTGTCGATTTGTTCGACCTTTGGGGCTTGCCCCTTGTCGTGATTGGGATCGCGATCATTCTGAGAATCTGCCACAGGAGCAACCGCTGGGTTGTCGGTTTGGGGGTCGCCTCGGCACTGCTCATCCTGGTCGCCTCACCGGCCGTCCCGTGGACGCCTCCCGCCGGGATCGCCTGGGTATGGGGCGGGATGATTTGCGGCGTGCTGGCCCTGGGCTGGGGGGGACGGCCGCGGCTGACGAAGCCAGCGACGGCGGCGATCATTGGGGGATTCTTGGTCCTGGCCGGCTTGGAGCTGTTTTACGTCCAGGACCGCTTTGTCGGCAAGCTGGCTCGCTATAATTCGTATTTCAAGTTCTCCTATCCTCTATGGATCATATTTTGGATGGGCGCGGCGCAGGCGGCGCACGGAATCTGGACGCTACGCTGGCCCTGGCCTCCTCTATTGGTGGTGAGGTCGGCCCTGGTCCTGTTGCTCGTTGCCGCGTTTGTCTATCCCGTATGCGCGATGCCGGCTCGGATCATCGCGGCCAAGCGAGGCGACCGCTCGCCGCGCCGGCCGACGCTCAACGGCTACGACTTTGTCCGCAACCGGCCGAATTGGGCCACTGACTCCGGTTGGCGCGACTGGATTCGGAAGAACTATCGGTCCGCCGAGGTCGTGGCGGAGGCCGATATGCTGGCCTGGATTCGCGAGCATGTCCCCCCGGGCGACTGCGTGGCCGAAGCCGCTTGGCCGGGGGGATATCATTATGGAGGCCGGGTGGCCAGCCTGGGGGGACGTCCCATTCCGCTGGGATGGCCCCATCACGAGCAACAGTGGCGCGGTCCGCAGGCTTTCAAGCAGATCGAACAGCGACGGGTCGCGGTCGACCGGTTCTACCGCGGCCAGGTCGATCCCAAGGATCAAGAGGCCAGAGGTTTGAGTCCGGTCCAGCGGATGCGCCGGCAGGCCGCGGCGCTGGGCATCGACTGGGCGCTCTTTGGCATCATTGAAGCCAAACAGTACGGACCCGAGGCGCTGGAGCGACTGAGGGACGCGGCCCCGCTCGCGGCCGAATTCCCCGAATGGAATCCCCGCTTTTTTCTGTTTGATTTTCGCCCCGATGATTCAAAGATAAAGCATCCATGAAATCGAACCGTCGCAGCTCCGCGTATTTTCGGTGGGCCGCCATCATCGGCGTGGCCGCGTTGGCCATCGTGCCGCGCGCGGTCCGGCTCGACGCAAAACCGGCCATGCACGACGAGAGCATGTTCGCGTATTACTCGTTTCAATACATCACCAGCAAGAATCAACATTACACTCACATGCCGATCATGCACGGGCCGGTCTTGATGTTGAGCGTGGGCAAGATGTTCCAGCTTCGTGATTGGTTTAGGGATCAACTCGGCCTTGCTCGTCCTGGTCGTAAACAGATTGAAGGTTCACTCGGGTCCGGACGCGCGTGGGTCGCCTTTTGTTCGCTGGTGGCGCTGGCCGCGAGCCTCTCGCTGTGGCCGCGGCGCTATCGCTGGTGGCTGGCCCCGCTGCTCGTCACCTCGCCGATCCTGCTCTATTTCAGCCGCTTCCTGAGGAACGAGATGATCTACTGCGGCGTGCTGATGGTGGCGATGGCGGCGATGGCGCGCGCCTTTTCGCGGCGGCCGGCCGCCGCGGCGTGGGCGGTCGTGGGCATGGGCGGGATGCTCGCCCTGCTGACGATTAAAGAGAACGCGTTGTTCGTCTACGCGAGCGGAATCACGTTTGGAATCGTCTATTTGCTCAAGCGCGCGTTTTGGAGAAGGAAGGCGCTCTTTCTGAGGCCGCGTGGCGGGGCATTGCATCACCTTTCGACTCCTTATTCGACCCGACCCGGCCGCTTGCAAGCGGGGGCGGATAGCAAACCTCCTCACGAGAAGACCAGCGGCGCGAAGCTGGCGAAGCGGAAAGGTCGAGGTCGCGGAAAGGGCAAATCTCGCGGCCAAGTGGACCCCCAGCCGACTTTGCAGGCGGAGTCGGAAAACCAGGTCCCCGCCCCCCAACCCGAAACTGCCTCATTCCAACCAACGGGCCGTCTCGGCGGATTCCTGGGCAGAATCCGTCCTCCGGGCGCCATCTTAACGGCTTTCGGGTGGTCCCTCGGCATCGTTGTGGGCATTATCTGGATCCTCTACATTTTCGCCATCACGGGCCCCTCGCTCAAGCCCCTCCCTCTGGAATCCATGCTCAACAGTTGGGATTACTTGCTGCATCTATGCCGCGAGATGGAGGGGAGGCCGCCTTACAGCGCCTTGCAGAACCTCATGGGCAGTTGGAATTACTGGGAGAAGCAGCATAGCGAACATCGGATCGAGGGGGAGATTCACTATTATCTCCCGATCCTTCTGACCTACGAGCTTCCCATCCTGTTGATGATCGCGGCGGGATTGACCTGGGACGCATTCCTCAGATTCGGGCGCTTGCTCGTCCATGCCACCGCGATCCTGTTGTGGTGTTTGATCTGGATCATTTGGAAGCCCTTTCAGGAGGCCGCCTGGCTCACGCCCATCACCGATTTTTTGCACGTCGAACCGAACGCCTCGATGCTGATTCTCGGCCTCATGATCGCGCCGATGTTGGCCTGGTCGATCCTGCAGCTCGATCAACATCGACCCTTGGCCGCGTGGACGGGTTGGTGGGCGGCCTGCTCGCTTTTTCAGTTTTCGTCGGCCGGCGAGAAGGTGCCCTGGTTGGCCGTCCACATCATCCTGCCGCTCTACTTGATGCTCGGTTGGCTCTGGGCGCCGAGGTTGCGCGTGATGGGCAAACGGGGACGGGTCATCGCCATCGCGCTGATGCTGGTGACCACCGTCATCGCAACGCGCAACAACGTCTACCTGATCGGCGAGCGGGCTGCCAACCCTCGTGAACGCCTGGTCTATAACCACACCTCGGTCGACTACGACAGGCTTTGTCGCCGGATCATGCAAGAGTGGGCGGAGCACGAAGAGAACGTCCCCGCGAAACAACGCCGGGCCTACCTGGTCGCCGATACCGGGTGGCCGGGCACCTGGTATTTCCGGAATTGGGGCTACCAGCTGCGGGGAAGCATCAATGAGAGAATGTTTGAACGAGCGGACCTGGTCATGGGCCCGGCCGAGCAGATGAAGCCATTCAAGCGCAAACTCGATCCCAACAAATGGAACGTTCACCACATGTATCTGCGCGAAGCCTGGTTCCCGATCCCTTTCCCGCCCAGGGATAACTTCTTCTGGTCCTTGTGGGACTACTACTGGATGCGGAAAAACTGGCCCAAGAACCGGATCGGCGGAACGCCCATCATCGTCTTCGAGCCGAAGCAGGTACGGACCAAGCCGTTCCAGAAGGCTAAATCGTGACCCCCATCGTCAAGTCGGGGAACTCCTGGAAGACTTGGCTCACCTTGCGCAGCATATCCAGTTCGACCTTCTCGAAATGCGACCCCCTTTCGCGCCGGTCCAGATAGAGGATGCCCCTGACCTCGCCCTCGATTTTGATCGGCGCGGCGGCGGTCGCCTCGATGTGGAACATGATCATGCTTTGGGTCGGGTCGCCCGCGCCGTCCATGGGTTGGCTGGCCACGGCGATCCCCCGGTCCAGGCAATCGCGGATGATTGTCTGGGAGATGGCGAACCCCGCACCGCCCTTGCCCTCGCCCCAGCTCAACGCGTGGCCCGCCTGGGCATAGATCGTCATTTGGCCGGTGCCCGGGACGCGCGCCATGATGCAAGTGGCCGAGGCGTCGAACAGCCGGTTGACGTTATGGAGCAGGGTCTCGGCGTTACGGACGCAGCGGGCGGGATTGGCCTTGACCAGGGACCGATACATGGCCGCCATGACCCGCGCCAGCTTCTCGCTTTTGGTCAGCCGCTCGATGAGCTGGCCGCTGGTGGCCGCGCGCGGCGCGGAGGGGGTCGGCTGGTCGGGGGCCGAAGTCGGAGTCGGGGTTCGGGGGGCCTTGGGCGTGGGGGTTGGGGTGCCCCTCCGACCCGCGGTCTCGGACGCCGGCGGGACGAACCGCTGCGGAAGGATCGGCTGCTGGTCGTCCATCGGAGCGGCGGGGGATGGTTCGTGGATCGGCGCGGAGGCCGCTTCGGCGGGTGGCGCCGGAGTGGGGGTTCTCCCCCCGCGCGTCGGTTTCTCAAACGGTTTCAGATAATGCAGCTCGAACATCTGATCGAACGCCGGCTTGGCCGCCTCGACCGCCTCGGCCGAAATCCGGACTTCGAGCGCCTTGACCACCAGCGGCATCCAACCCATCAACCGGTTGCCCTCCTTGGTCATCTTGATGGCGGAGTGAGCGACGGTCTGGCGCACGCGGGAGGCGAAGTTGGCCGACACGGCCCGCGCCAGCGCGCTGATGGGAAAAACGTGGCGCTCCAGATCGACGGGCCGCTCGCCGTCGCTGTCGTCGATCACGCGGTAACCGTGGCCCTGGAGCAGCTTGGCGGTGCCGACCAACATCTCGTTGGGGGGGATGATCTCGATGGCCTTGATGTCCTGGCGCGAGCGGTCCATCTTAATATCCTCGACGGTGAAGCCGTTGCGGTCGAAGAAGGTCTCAAGGACCGATTCGTCCTGTGAGGTGTGCAGGTCGGCGACGGAGAAAACCATCATGGTATTTTCGCCCATGTCGGCCATCTCGGCGAAGAAGATGCCGTCCTGGACGACGAACTTACCCTCCTCCTCGGCATCGCGCAGGTCCGCTTGCAGGTCCTTCAGCTTCTTGCGGAGCTGCCGACTTTTCTTGTCAAAGAATCCCATCTTCGTCCCCTCTCCGGAATGGCTGCTCGGTCGAGCCGTCTGGTGAGAAACCTGGCGTGGTTTCCACCATGATCTAAAATGGTCTCATCTAATCCGCCAAATGATCAAAGAGATTGCTTTCGACAATCTGGGGCGAAACCGCGAAGAGCGACGGGTTGTCCTCGTCGACGATCACTCTCAACCAGTGGACATGGGGCGCCCCGAAGGATTCCACCCTGGTCAGGTTCTCGATGACCTCGCCGCTGGTCTGGCTGAGCATCGGCTTGTCGACCCGGAACTGGTGGGTATCGCCGTGAACGAGGAGCACCGGCCCGTCAAAGAACAATGTCTCGATTTCGAGCTCGGTCAGCAGTGAGTTATACGGGGCGCGGCGCGGGTCATCGGGCTCGCGCTCGAACCAGGGGTCGGCGTGCATCACCACGACGACGGCGCGCAGGCCCTGTTTGTAGGCCACGTCGAAAGCCTCCCGCAGCCAAACCTCATTGGCCCGGTTGCGCGCCTCGGATTCCCGATCACACTGGGGCGTGCGGCCCGAATTGTTCGCGCTGCCGACGACGTGTAGCGTCACGTACATGACGGGACCGAGCGTCCAGCGGGCGTTTTCGGGGTACTCTTTGAACTCTGGGTTCTCGCTCTGTCGCTGGAGCGGCATCGGCTTTTGGCCCAGGCTGGAATCGTCCTGAAAATAAATCGCGCGGATCTTCTGGAGCCATTCGAGCGGATCGGAACCCCCGTTGCTCTCGCGATGGCAATCGGTCCACTCATTGTCGCCCGGCGTGTAGATCACGGGATGTTCGATGCGCTGAATCAAATCATGGGCATGTTGCAGTTGTTCCTCGGAGCAGGGCGAGTTCTCGCCCCCCTTGGTATCGCCGACGTGGACGACGAAGGCGAGGGAAGTGGCGTTGAGTTCGTCGATCACGCTGAGGAATTGCCTTTCCTGCTCCTCGCTATAGGGGGCATCGCCGATGATGGCGAATTGATAAGCCCCGCCCGATTGCTCGGCGCCCGGCACCCTCGCACAGCCCGAGGAGAAGGTGAGAATCGAAACGCACGCAACAAGAGCAAGGCATGTGCGGACGAGCTGCATTGGGTTAAATTGATCCGCTCGGGGCCGGGAGCAACCACAATCTTTTCAACATCTCCGCCGATTCTGCCGCGATCTGCGGCGGGTGGCAACGCATTTCGCCTCAGCTCGCGTGGCGCACCAGGTAATCCTTGAGGAATCCCGAGGCGATCAACTGGGTGATGTGATAGACGATCATCGGCAAGCTGGCCAGTCCGAGCAGCTCGGGGCGGTTGGCCTCCAGGCAGGCCGCCAACAGCGGCACGCCCAGCGTAAGGGTCTTCTGTGGGGCGCAGAAGAGGACCGTGATGCGTTCGGCGCGCGACCAACCCAGGGCCTTGGCCCCCAAGCTCGCCAGACCCAGCGCCAGCCCATGAGCCGGCGCCAGCACCGCCAGGGGCCAGATAATCGCGGCCGTTTGCCCACCCCATCCGCCCGCGGCGAAAGTTCGGCTGAACACCAGATAGACAATGGTCAACAGACAGCAACTGTTAATCAGAGAGGCGCGGCGCGGCCAGGCCGTCTGCTCGACGTTGGTGATCCAATGCAGGACCTGGCCCAGCACGAAGGGAAGCACCACGAGCAGGCACAGCTTGAGGAAAATGGCGGCGGGATCGAGATCAATATCCGGCCCCCCCGTCCCGAGCATCAGGATCAGCAGCGTGGGCGAAAGGACGACGCCGGCCATGTTGCCGACCACGGCGTTGAACAGGGCCACCGAGGAGACCCCTCCCGACAGTTGGCTGAAGACGACGCACGAGGTGACCGTCGTCGGCAGGACGGCCAGCAGGTAGAATCCCACCAGCAACCCTTCGGGCATCGTCTCGCGCCACGGCGCGAGCACCAGCCAGCAACACAGCGGCAGGAACAAAAAGCAGAAGGATTGGATGTACAGATGGACGGGCCAGCGGCTGAAACCGCGGACGACCTCCTCGGTGCGCAGCGCCAGGCCCGAGAAGAAGAAAATCGTGCAGATGGCCAGGCGTTTGGTCCAATCATCCAAACTGAGGGCGATCCCCAGCCGGGGCCAGGCCCATGCCACCATGCACAGAACGATCAACGTCAGCGAAAACCACTGCGATTTGAGTTTGTTCGAGATACTGGAGGGGATGGGCGCCACGTTCATTCCCGTGTGGTCAAATGATGACGATCTCGGCCTCGTCCGGCGCGGAGCGGTTCCGCCGTGATCCCCGACCGGGGTAAACGCCGCTTCGATGCAAGAATCCCGTTCGGGATGATGTTCGGCTCGCACCGTCGCCAAAGCGCTATGGCGCGTCGGAGACTCGGCTCCCGACCCTCGTCCTCGTAATCGTAATCCCCATCATCATCACATCCCTACTTGATTGCGGCTCGAGAAAAAGACCGATTACGAGGACGAGGGCCGGGAGCCGGGAGCCGAGTCGCAAGGGTGCTACACGTATCAACCCCGTCCCGCCATACCCTAGCCTTCGGGCTGGCCAGTGGCAAAGTTTTCCTGTAGGGTGAAGTGCTAACCCACATCGGGCGAAACGCGATCGTGGACGGGGCCGACTCAAGACATGCATAGGGGTGAATCATTAGCATGACCGTCGACGACGATCTCTTGGCTGTTCAGGCTGGTATCGGAATCGGCCTGGCGTTCTTCATCTGGCTGATTTTCCGAGCGTACCGGCGACACGGGACTCTTGGGGCGCTTGTAGCGATTATCCCAGGCGCACCTTTGGGATTTCTGTTGATCTATGTCTTTCATCCGTTCGGGCCGGTTGATCGCCTGCGTGTCCTCGACGTGATGAGGCTTGAGAACGGCACGGAGCTTCGTCTGACGCAGTCGCTGAATAAGAACTGGGGTGAACCCTACACCGTGCGCTTTTGGGCCAGGCCCGAGGGCAAGGACTGGTTGTTGTTCTATATGGATCATCAGGACCATTGGTGGCCGTCAGGACTCAGACGGAAACGGTCAAAGTCTACCGAGGACGCAAACTGGATGCAGAATTCGACGCCGCACAAATGAAACTAAAGCGGACAAGTTGGAAGAACGAACGAGACCCGGCCGGTACGGTAAGGAAAAGGGATTGGATGGAGGGTGCAACTTTGAAGGAGTTGCAACCCAAGAGAGTCCCGTGAAAAATACGATTTAAAATTGTTTCGATTCGAGGTACAATTCCAGGGGTGATCTGTGAAGTTCTCGATTCGGGCGCGTTAACCTGATTGATCATTAAGGGAGGACTGGATTCAAAATGCAACGACGTGATTTCGTTAAAATGCTGGGTGGAACCGCCGCGATGGCTTCGGTTCCTGGTTTGATGAGTGTGCGCAGTTCTCACGGTGCGTCCCACGCGCGTCCCAACATCTTCATGATCTTCACCGATGACACGCCCAAACGGGACCATGGCTGTTATGGGAACAGTATCGTTCGGACTCCGAACGTTGATCGGCTCGCATCCGAAGGGATGACCTTCAATAACGTTTGCACCCCGGCCCCCATGTGTGGTCCGAGCAGGGCCGCCATCCATACAGGTCTATATCCCATCCGCAATGGGGCCCATCCGAACCACAGTTCGTGCAAACCCGGCACCAAGAGCATGGCCCATTATATGCAGTCCCTGGGATACCGGGTCATTATCCTGGGCAAGCAGCACGTTAAGCCCGAAGAGTCCTTTCCGTTCGAGGAATATGATCGCGTCCTGGGTCTGGACGGTCCCGGCGAGGACATCAAGCGTATCCTCGCGGACCCCGGTGACAAACCGTTGTGCGTCATGATGTGCCACTTCGAAACCCATTGGGACTATAGGCGAGGCGCCAATGAGTATCCATACGATCCAAACGAAGTCGAAATGCCCCCCTATCTGGTGGATACCCCTGAAACAAGGGCAATGCGGGCTCGGTATTATTCCGAGATTGAATTTATGGACACGGCCGTGGGAAGAGTCCTGCAAATGCTTCGAGAGAACAATATGGAGGAGAATACCTTAACCATATACGCCTCGGATCATGGTTCCCATTGGCCCCATGAAAAGTGGAACCTTTACGACGCGGGAATCAACGTTCCATTCATTGCCCGCTGGCCGGGAAAAATCAAACCCGGGACCGTCAGCGATGCATTGGTGAGTCTGGTGGACATCGTGCCGACTTTTATTGACGCGGGCGGGGGAGACGTGGACCGCGTCGTCAGTGAATGTGGCGGCGCGCCCCTGGACGGAAAAAGTTTTCTCCCCGTTCTATTGGGACGGAAAAAGGACCATCACGATGCAATCTTCGGGGCCATGACCTTTGGCGTCATCACTGCTTATTCCACGCGGGCGTTGCGAACCAAAACGCACAAGTACATTTGGAACATCGATTCGCGTTTCGAATTTCCCGACTATTGGGCCACCAACCTGCCCGCGACTCAACGCGAATGGGCTGTTTGGAACTCATGGGTCAAGAAATCCGCCACTGACCCTGTCGCGGCGCGGCGGATACGAGACCATCTCCACCGTCCACCCGTCGAACTCTATGACTTGCAAAAGGATCCCCATGAAATCAACAACATCGCGGATGATCCGGCCAATACGGAACTGCTGGCGTCGCTGCGAGAAACACTTGATGCATGGATGGCGCAACAGGGCGACGACGGGAGTTCGGATTATCACCTGGAAGAAGGGGTGGAAACGAAGCATTATGACCAGGTCTGGTGTCGTCAGGAAGTGGTGAATTTCGACATCAAACCCGCGGCGCCGGGAATCGCCTTCTGGGACCGCGCCACGGTGAGTCTATCCAGCCCAATCTGGGCGGCGACGATCCACTATACGTTAGATGGTTCGGACCCCACGCGGGATTCACCGCGATTTACCGGCCCCTTTTCCGTCGATCCTCCCTTGGTCATCAAGGCCAAGGGATTCCACGACGACGGGGAGACCCCGGTCAGAACGATTGACTTTCGAGAAACCGGATTTAGGCTCCATTACAATTATTGGCGCTACAATCAAAGTATGGGTGGATTTGAGAGTAGGCACCGGACGGAGTCGCATATCTCGTTATAGACCCGAGACTCGACCCAAAGAGTATCTCGGATGAATATGAAGAGTGGCGACAGGCCAGTCGTAGGCAAGCCTCTCTCGCCGCCAAGGAGCCGAAGTGATGCGATCGGACATGATCAAAAAAGGACGGGAGCGGGCGCCGCATCGGTCGCTCCTGCGCGCCACGGGCGTCAAGGAAGACGACTGGGAGAAGCCGTTTATCGGGATTTGCAATAGTTACGTCGAGATCATCCCCGGCCACGTCCACCTCAACGCCGTCGGGCAGTTCGTCAAGGAGGCGGTGCGCGAGGCCGGCGGGGTGCCGTTTGTGTTCAACACGATCGGCGTCGATGACGGGATCGCGATGGGTCACGACGGGATGAAATACTCGCTCCCCTCGCGCGAGATCATCGCCGATTCGCTCGAGACGATGGTCCGCGCCCACTGCTTCGACGGCGTCGTCTGCATCCCCAACTGCGACAAGATCGTGCCGGGGATGATGATGGGCGCGATGCGCTGCGACGTGCCGACGATCTTCATCTCGGGCGGGCCGATGGAGGCGGGCAACACGCGGGGAGGCAAGGAAGTCGACCTGATCGACGCCTTCTCGGCCATCGGCGAGCACGAGGTGGGCAAGATCGATGATGCCGAGCTGGCCGACATCGAAATGAACGCCTGCCCGACCTGCGGCTCGTGCTCGGGGATGTTCACGGCCAACTCGATGAACTGCCTCAACGAAGCGCTGGGGATCGCGTTGCCCGGCAACGGGACGGTCCTGGCGACCAGCGAGGAACGCAAGCGGCTCTATCGCCGGGCGGCCGAACAAATCCTGAAGCTGGTTAAACTGGACATCAAACCGCGCGACATCGCCACGCTCGAGGCGTTCGATAACGCGATGATTCTCGACATGGCGATGGGCGGCTCGACCAACACGCTGCTGCACGTCCTGGCCGTCGCGCGCGAGGCGGGGATCGAGTATGACATGACGCGGATCAACGACCTGTGCAAGCGCACGCCGAATATCTGCAAAGCGGCCCCCTCGGCGACGCCCGAAGGCCGCGTCTATCACATCCAGGACGTCCATCGCGCCGGCGGCATCCACTCGATCCTCGGTTCGCTCGTTCGCGGCAAGCCCGGCCTGCTATCGACCGACTGCATGACCGTGACCGGCCAGACGCTGGGCGAGAACATCGCCGCCCATGACGCGCGTAGCGAAGCGGTCACCGAAGGGGCGATCTCGCTTTACGTCGAAGGCAGCAAGGCGACCGGCAAGGACGTGGAAACGGTGCGCGGCGAGCTATTTAGCGCCCACGGCCACGCGCCCGAGCGCAAAATGGCCGCCACCGGCAGGGGCGACGCGGGCGGAGCGGCCACGGCCGTCATTGCCAATCCCTGCATCGAGTCCACATTGACTTTCGATCCCTTCGACGTGATCCGCGAAGTCGACCGGGCCTATTCCGAGGAGGGCGGCCTGACGATCCTCTACGGCAACCTCGCCGAGGAGGGTTCGGTCGTGAAAACGGCCGGCGTCGATCCCGCCATGCTCGTCCACGCAGGCCCGGCGATCATTTTCGAGAGCCAGGAAGAGGCCTGCGCGGGCATCCTCGGCCACAAGGTCAAGGCGGGGATGGTCGTCGTGATCCGCCACGAAGGCCCGCGCGGAGGCCCCGGGATGCAGGAGATGCTCTCGCCGACCAGCTACATCAAGGGGATGGGCCTGGGCAAGTCGGTGGCGCTGATCACCGACGGCCGTTTCAGCGGCGGGACCTCCGGCGCCTGCATCGGCCACATCAGCCCCGAAGCGGCCCAGGGCGGCGCCATCGGCCTACTGCGCGACGGCGACATCATCTCAATCGACATCCCGAACCGTCGGCTGGAGGTCAAGCTGACCGAAGAAAAACTAGCCGAGCGACGCAAGCAATGGCAACCGCCCGCGCCGCGCATGAATTACGGATGGCTCGGCCGATACCAAAAGATGGTCACCAACGCGGCGCAGGGAGCGGTTCTCATGAGTGAGTAGAAGGTCGGGTCTGAGCGAGAGAACACACAGGCCATGTAGAAATACGCAACGAACACGAACTTAATAGAAAGAAGTAGACAGCGAAGGCCCCGTCCTGCGTGGTTATTGCTCGTGGATGGTTTGTTCAATTTCCAGGCGTGAGGAGTACCAGTTTCACCCCCTTCTTGGTGCAAAGACTTTCAATCTGCTCAAGCAAATCTCTGTCAGGTTTCTCTAACCCATTTCCCGCAGTTCAGAGCTTAGAAGTGCCCGTTTTCGAGTAAATTTGAATTTTTCGGGTAAAAGTCTGCACTACATTTTGAATTCTTTTGGGTCGGTTCGGCAGTGGAAGCCCCAGACGCTGGAGCAGAATCGCGAGGTGTTTTTCGGGACGGCTGACGGTCCGCAG
>Ga0310121_10000927_pt1 | contig 31080 bp, 26 predicted proteins | sample CB27_Tmax_986_MG_FD_203504 | JGI IMG/M metagenome (GOLD analysis project Ga0310121, IMG submission 203504) | Marine microbial communities from Western Arctic Ocean, Canada - CB27_Tmax_986 | ecosystem: Environmental > Aquatic > Marine > Oceanic | place: Canada: Western Arctic Ocean | collected... | reverse complement strand
TGGGCATGGTCGCCTTCGCGATGTACACGCGAACCGGTTACGTCGGCCTGCTGGTCGTTCTGCTGCTGATGGGGACACAGAGCACTTTTTTTGGCCCGGGCAAGTACGGCATCCTGCCGCAGATGTTGCGCGACACGGATCTGCCACGGGCCAACGGGCTGATCATGATGAGCACATTTCTGGCGATCATTTTTGGCACCGCGTCGGCCGGTGCCTTGGGGGATTGGTTGGTGGATCCGCAGCAACCGCTGGAGGCCAGTGCCGGCAACCTTTGGAAGGCCTCGGCGATGTGCGTGTTGATCGCCGTTGTGGGGACCTGTACTTCGTTATTGGTAAGGCGTGTGCCGCCATCCAAGCCGGATTTGCGGGTCCGTGGAGCGAATCTGTTCGTTCCCACGGAAACGGTCCGCATGACCTGGGGCGATCGGCGACTGCTGGCGGCCATTCTTGCCACCTGCGTGTTTTGGATGGTGGGAAGCCTTGCCATGCAGACCGTCAACTCGGTCGGATTGGTCCAGCTAGGTCTTAACAAACTGCAAACGAGCATCCTGGTGGCCACCATCGGTTTGGGCATCGCCGTGGGAGCCGTGTTGGCCGGCCGGCTTTCTCACGGCAAAGCCGATTTCCGGATCGTACGCGTTGGCGTCTGGGGGATTACCAGCTGCTTGATTCTGCTGTCGATCACGGAAAATCAGGGTCAACATCTGCTGGGATTCCAAGGCGCCTTGCCGGTCTTGGTGTTGCTGGGTATCTCCGCCGGGATGTTTGCCATTCCGATCCAGGTCTTTGTCCAATCCCGTCCGCCTGCTGAACACAAAGGACGTATGATTGCCGTCATGAATCAGGCGAATTTCATCGCGATTCTGTTTTCCGGGATTGTGTACGGAGTGTTCGACGAGTTGGTCCAGAGTATGAACGGGGCGCGGAGTTGGATCTTTGCCTTCATCGCCGTTTTGATGTTGCCCGTTATTCTGTTCTATCGGGGTGAGGGGGTGGCCACGGATGGTGAGTAACCCGACCCACGTGGGTCGACGGACCTTTGGAGTGCGCGGCGAATGCTCGCCGCAAAATAGTCCGCGCCTAACGCCACCTATCGCGAAATTCGGGCAGTGGATAGTCAATGATGGGAAGTCCCGATTTGGCCACTTCTTGCAATCGTAGCCAACCTCGCGTCAACAGCTGCTCTCGATCTCGGACAAAATCGGCATCCATCAACCGTTTGTCGAAATCCCCGTCGACCACGACGCTCTCGAAGGAATCGTGAACGATGAATTGAGCCAACGCTGGGTTGCAGCGGATGTGAGCTTCCTGCTTCGTGTGCAGCGTTTCCGGGTCGACTTCGCCGAGGACGAAGTGGAGGTACAGCTCGCTCTCGGTCACACCCTCCACGTCCTGGCCGCAGACAGTGCAGAGATAACCTTCTTCGCATTTGGCCATGGGATTGAATGCTATGGAAGCCCGAGCACATCGGACATCGAGTATAACCCGGGAGATTGCTGGGCAACGAATTTGGCCGCCGTTAATGCCCCCAGGGCATACGCGTCGCGACTGGTCGCCCGCACGGTCACTTCGACGGTTTCGCCCAGCAGCGCGAAGACGATGGTGTGTTCGCCCGGGTTGTCGCCGACTCGAATGGCATGGTATCCGATTTCGTCAGCTGGTCGCACGCCCGGCCGCCCCTGGCGGCCATGAGCCGTGCGGGTTTGACCCATGATGGCCTGGATCGTCTCGCCAAATTTCAACGCTGTGCCACTGGGTGCATCTTCTTTGTATCGATGATGTCTCTCGAGGATCTCCACGTCCACACCGGAGCTGTGGTCTTTTAACGCGGTCGCCGCTTGGGCGACCAGCTTCAACGCCAGGTTGACCGCCAAGCTCATGTTCGGAGCCCAAACAATCGGGATGTCGTTGGCCGCCTTGCGGATTTTGTCGTCCTCGCCGGCGGCCAATCCAGTCGTGGCCAACACCAGTGGAACCCGTTGCTCGCGGCAGACTTCGAGATTGGCCATGGCGGCTGTGGGAACAGAGAAATCGATCATTGCACCGCAATCCCTGTCGAGCTCCGGGCCGATTTCGACGCCGATCGTCTCGATACCCGCGACCAAACCGGCATCCTTACCAGCGTCAGGATGGCTGGGAGCCTCCAAAGCGGCCACGATCCGCAGCCGCTCGTCCGCTTGACCTAGGGCCACCAGACGTTTCCCCATCCGACCCGCCGCACCGTGGATCGCTAACTTCAATGGATTCATGATTCACTCAACTGTACAGCTTGATCGCTCGGATGATTTCATCTAATTCATTCGGCAGCGCGACCGCTCGGTTGGCAAAAGAAGCCCGCCGCACGCCGCGGGTCCCCAACACCTCGTTGAACATTTCTTGGTCCGTCGTGTGGTAAGCAACCGTGGCCGTCGGGTCCTTCAGCTGATGGCCCGTCAGAACGCAGACCACGCGATCATCTTTACCAATAACCCCTTCCGCGCGAAGCATCTTGGCGCCCGCCACGCTGGCGGCGCTGGCCGGTTCGCACCCTATACCACCAGCGCCCACCTTGGCCTTGGCGTCGAGAATGTTCTGGTCCGTCACCTCGCGGACGACGCCGTCGCACCACTCCAGCGCCCGCAGGCACTTGTTGAGGTTCACTGGTCGGTTGATCTCAATGGCACTGGCGATCGTCGACGCCTTGCGGTTCTCTCGGCTCATTTCATCGTAATAACTGCAGACGGGGGACAGGTCCGCACCCCCGTTCTGCCACCGGACTCGCTGCTGCTCATACAGCTCATACAGGGTATTAGCACCGCTGGCATTGATAACCGCCAAACGAGGTATGTGGTCGATCAGTCCCAGTGTCTTGAGTTCGTGAAACGCTTTACCAAAGGCGCTGGAGTTGCCCAAATTCCCGCCAGGGACCACGATCCAATCTGGCGGCTGCCAATCAAGTGCCTCCAGAATCCGATACATGATCGTCTTTTGCCCCTCCAGCCGAAATGGGTTGATGCTATTGACGAGGTATATTCCCAGCTCGTCTGAAACCTCGCGAACACGCTGCATAGCGTCGTCGAAATCGCCTGCAATCTGCACGGTCAAAGCGCCGAATTCTAAAGCCTGCGACAATTTTCCATAGGCGATTTTGCCTGATCCGATAAAGATCACCGCCTTCATCAACCCCGACACCGAACAGTACATCGCCAACGACGCGCTCGTATTGCCCGTCGATGCACAGGCCGCCCGCTTGGCCCCAATCAGATTGGCGTGCGTGAAGGCGGCCGTCATCCCGTTATCTTTGAAGCTGCCCGATGGATTGAGGCCCTCGTACTGCAAGTACAGACGCCCGGGATTGAGGCCCACGTACGGGGCGACCAGGTCGGCTTGCTGAAGGAGCGTCTGGCCTTCACCTACGGTGACGATGTACTCAGGATCCGCAAAGGGGAGTAGATCATGGAATCGCCAGACGCCACTAAAACAGTGAGGATCCCGCCGCCGGGTCCACTTGGACTCGAAAAACTGCAAACTGTCAGGGACTTTGGCCCGCTCCCAGTCATAGGCCACGTCCAGGAGGTTGCCGCAGCTTGGACACGACACTAACGCCTGACCAATGTCAAACGTGGCACCGCAGGAGGGCGAAATGCAACGCTGGAAGGCAATGTCGGGCACGGAGAGAGGTCCGAATAAAATGCTATTTTCTACTGAGTTTATTACACATCGACGAACTGCGGCAGCTCTTACCAGTCCCGGTGGCTCGTGCCTAAAGCCCCATCGCAGCTTGTCTTTCGTGCAAACGCTGAGGTCAGGTCGGCATCTGAGGTCGTGTCGACAAGTCTATGAAAGCAGACATCGAGTCACAAGTCGTAGGTTCGTATTCGGTTTTTCAGCTTGGGTTCTCAAAGTAGGGAGAGATCTTGCACCCTTGTTTCCGACTCGTCTGATCTCTCGACACTCGTCTGATCTGTCGACACTCGTCTGATCTGTCGACACTCGTCTGATCTCTCGACAATGGAGGTCTCGACCTTTGCCCCAATTCCGTCCTATTTATCGCGGCTGTCATGGGAGGTGAGCCTCCCGCCGAGCCGCTTTAGGCGTGCTGGCGCAATTGCGACTTGGCGGGCCGCTCGCCCCGAGCGACGAATTTGGTCTCAAGCCAACGCTGCGGCGGCCTGACCAAATGGCCGCTTCCGCTGCGACCGGTCCCACCCAAACAGCCGAAAGTCAAAAGAAAAATATCTCAGACTTGGGGTAAATGCTTTATTACATCTCGATTTCCAGCCTTCTTGCTAATTTAACAAATTGATCCGTCGGTGTTAAACCTTTATACGTCAAAAGGTTACGTCAATAGAATCATGTTTCTCGAGTTCGACGAAATGTTTGACATGCCAGGTAGCGGTTCCTAGAATAGCGGGTCTCGCGCGATTCAGCGCGGCCCGAACATAAGGATTGGCGAGTCTTTTAGAGGCTGCCAAAGTTAAGAACTGGAGTGATGCGATGAGAACTGTAAAACCCATGAACAAGCGGGAGTCCAAATCGTTCAAGGAACTCCTCCTGGCTCTGCGGGCACGTCTTCGCGGTGATGTGAGCGCAATGGTCGACGCCGCTTTGAACAAGACCCGTTCGGAGGCGACAGGCGATTTATCCAGCATGCCGATTCACATGGCCGACATCGGTACTGACAACTTCGAGCAGGAATTCACTATGTGCTTGATGGAGAACGAAGAGGAGACGCTGGAAATGATCGAATCCGCCCTTGTCCGGATCGAAAATCGGACCTATGGTCCATGCCAGGAATGCAGCGGTTCCATCCCCAAAACCCGCTTGAATGCCATTCCTTACACCCCTTTCTGTGTGAAATGTGCTTCAAAAATCCAAGGGGGCCTGTAACGTCACGGGTCTCCCGAGCGTGAGAGCCGATCTGACATCATGGCATCCAGTCATCCGGACCACCATTGGAGGTGCGTCCTTTTTCTCAGCCTAGCAGCACTTGGTTGTGCCGCTGACCTGCTGACCAAGAGTTGGGTCTTTCAATGGCGAGGCATGCCCACACCAAATAACGAATGGTGGATCTGGGAAGGGGTTCTGGGGATTGAAACGGCGATTAACACGGGTGCCCTCTTCGGGATGGGGCAGGGTCAAGTCTTTTTTTTCGCAACCGTGTCGTTTTTTGCAATCGGAGGGATCTTGTACTGGGTTTTCCTGGGCCACGTGACACGCGACCTGCTCGTCACGGTGGCGTTGGGATTGATTCTCGGTGGCATTCTAGGCAATCTTTACGATCGGCTGGGATTTTGGGGCCAATGTGGAGTGCGAGATTGGATTCTGATTCGCTACCGCAGCTTTACCTGGCCCAACTTCAATATCGCCGACAGTTTGCTTGTCGTGGGAGCCGGGATATTAATGTGGCATGCCTATCGGGGAGGTAAGCCCGCTGCGGAGCCCAGTGGTAGTGACGTCTCCGTAAAGGCTGAGAGCAGCGCCAACTAACCTGGTGGTATGTCAATATAGAAAATGTAGGTTGGGCACTCCTGCCCGACATGAGCATAACGACGGGCAGGAGTGCCCATCCTACTCACAAGCAGCGAGCCTCCAAGCTGAGGGGGGCCTCACCACCCAACTGGGACCGTTGAACGATGCAAGACGCCGATCTGAAAGGCAGGTATGAACTGGCCCAAGCCATCGCTCAGGAGGCGGGGCAGTTAACGCTGGAATACTTTAACAAGCCGATTGAAGTCCAGCGAAAAAGTGACGACAGCCCGGTGACGATTGCCGACCAGCGGGCCGAGCAGCTCTTGCGCGAACGGATTGCTGACCTCTTTCCTGACGACGGCATCATCGGGGAGGAGTACGGAGTGGAAAGTGGCAGCAGCCCCTACCGCTGGATTCTTGACCCCATCGATGGAACGAAGTCCTTCATCTCGGGCGTGCCTCTGTTTGGGACCTTGGTCGGACTGCAGTACCAGGAGCAAAGCCAGGCGGGTGTCATCTATATGCCGGGACTGGACGAAGGGATCCATGCGGTCGCGGGGCAGGGCGCCTGGCATTGGCGGGGCCAGGACGATCCAGCGCGTGCTCAGGTCAATGCCGAGGTGACGCTGGAAAACGGCGTTTTTTTGTTCAGCCAGCGGGATAGTTTTGATGAACGGGGGGCTGGCGCGGCGTTTCTGGAACTGGAGAAACGGGCCGGAATCACCCGAACTTGGGGGGATTGCTACGGGTACCTGCTGGTTGCCACAGGGCGCGCCGCGTTGATGATCGATCCCGTCATGTCGATCTGGGACGCCGCCGCACTCCAGCCGATCATGAGGGAGGCTGGGGGCACCTTTACTGATTGGGCTGGGCAGCCACGAGTGGACGCAGGGGAGGGGATCGGTGCCCACGCCGGAATTCTCGAAGCGATCCTGGAAGTCACCCGGCCGTATGTTGGGGGTCAAGTTTGACAGAGCACTAGGCGAACCGCGCACAAGTCTTCGCATTCTTCCCGCATTACCGAGAAATCAGCCCGCCGGCTGGCCATTTCCAGTTGCGATTCAGCTCGTGAATGATATACTGCTGGATTCGCCAGCAACTTAAATCGAGAACAACAATCAGCGACAGGTGCAGTCATGGCTCGGGTTTGTGAAATTTGCGGTAAACGCCCCCAAATGGGCAACTCGGTGGAGACCCGTGGTAAAGCCAAGTATCTAGGGGGCGTCGGTACCAAAATCACTGGCATCACGCGTCGCCAGTTCAAACCCAATCTGCAGCGAGTGAAGATCAGCACGCCCAACGGCGGTGCCAAGACGGTTCGCGTTTGCACGCAATGTATCCGTAGCGGTGCTGTTAAAAAGGTGGTCAAGCGACGTCCCTTCCAGGTGGACGAACCCAAGGCAGCCACCCCCGAGAAGGCGGCGGCCAAGTCGTAGGTGTTGGCGATCGCGATTGCATCGAATATCGAGTCCGGGCCAGACGCAGCAGGCCCAGACGCAGCAGGCCCAGACGCAGCACGGCCGGCTCCCAAATCCCGCTTTGCGTATTGAGGTCCCTTTATGGCTCTTACGAAGGACGATGTTCGTAAGGTCTCCCTGCTTGCGCGATTGCAGCTCTCCGAAGAGGAGCTGGAAACAATGACTTCGCAACTGGGAAAGATCGTGCAATATATCGATCAATTGTCGGAGTTAGACACCGACGATGTCGAGCCCATGGCGCATGCCGTCGAGTTGGTGAATGTTTTGGTCGAGGACCGTCCTCACGCCAGCTTGCCGCGCGAGGAGGCGCTGGCCAATGCCCCTAAGAAGGACGACGAGTGCTACCGTGTTCCAGCCGTATTGGGCGAATAACGTTTATCACCCCTAAGAATTTGTTCAAAAATAACTTATGCATGTGCCCCCTCTGCCCCAGGGAGAGAGGGCACATGCATAAGTTATTTTTGAAGAACTCCTAAGATTCACGAGCGCATGACCACGCAACTGATCGAACAATCGGCGACCTCGTTGCTAGGGCAACTCGAATCAGGCGCGGTGACCAGCACCGAGTTGACGCGCGCCTGTCTGGATCGAATCCGCGTGACGAACGAGTCGGTCGGAGCGTTCTTACGCGTTGCCGAGCAGTCGGCTCTCGAGTCGGCGGAGGCAATTGACCGGCGTCGGGCCAACCAAGAGCCGCTTGGGCGGCTGGCTGGCCTGCCGGTGGCTGTGAAAGACATTCTTTGCGCTCGCGGCGAAAAGACCACGTGCGCCTCTCGGATGCTGGAGAATTTTTCTCCTCCCTACGATGCGACCGTCATCCAACGATTAAAAGATGCCGATGCAGTCCTGGTGGGACGCACCAATATGGACGAGTTTGCCATGGGTGGCTCGACCGAGAATTCGGCGTTAGGAAAAACCCGCAATCCGTGGGATTTCCAGTGTGTGCCGGGGGGCTCGAGCGGTGGTGCCGCCGCTTGTGTCGCCGCGTCGATGGTGCCACTGTCCATCGGCACCGACACGGGTGGCTCCATCCGTCAGCCCGCCTCCTTCTGCGGCGTGGTGGGAATGAAGCCGACCTATGGCCGCGTCAGCCGTTACGGATTGGTGGCTTTCGCCAGCAGCCTGGATCAAGTCGGACCGTTGGCGGGCAGCGTGGAAGATGCGGCCTTGCTGCTGGAGACCATTGCCGGACACGACTCGCGTGACTCGACGTCCGCACCGGTCGACGTGCCGGCCTACTGCCAATCGGTCACCAAACCTCTGGAGAATCTGCGGCTTGGATTGGTCTCCGAGCACCTCGGTGAAGGGGTGGATGCGGACGTTGTCGCGGCGGTGCGCGAAGCGATCAAGGTTTACGAGTCGCTGGGCGCTGAAATCGTCGACATCTCGTTGCCCCACAGTCGCTATGGCATCGCAACCTATTACATCATTGCTCCCAGCGAAGCGTCCAGCAACCTTGCCCGGTATGACGGCATTCAATACGGATACCGCACCGACGAAAAGGCGATGATTGCCGAATTGGATCAGCAGCGGCGCGAGGCGGAGGCCGCTGGCAAGGAGCCGGAGAATATCGACAGTCCACTGGTACGGATGTTTCGACGAACTCGTAGCGAGGCGTTTGGCCCCGAAGTCAAACGCCGCATCATGCTGGGAACTTACGTCCTCAGCGCCGGTTACTACGATGCCTACTATCTCAAAGCGCTCAAAGTCCGTCGGCTGATTCGCGATGACTTTGACAAAGCGCTGCAGCAAGTCGATTTTCTGATTGGTCCAGTCACTCCCACTCCAGCCTTTTGTGCTGGTGAGCGTACGGCTGATCCCCTGGCCATGTATCTGGGTGATTTGTTCACGGTGTCCGCCAATCTGGCAGGCATTCCGGGCATCTCCATACCCTGCGGTTTCAGCGCCGGTGGCTTGCCCATTGGACTGCAGTTGCAAGGCCGGCCGTTCGACGAAGAGCGGCTGCTGCAGGCTGCTTACATGTTTCAAAAGGCAACCGACTGGCACCAGCGGAGGGCCGCGCTGTGAATGCCGAAGTCCAACGCGAAACCATTATCGGACTGGAAGTCCACGTGCAGTTGGCTACCAACAGCAAATTGTTTTGTCGCTGTAGTACCCGATTCGGATCGCCCCCCAACACGCAGACTTGTCCTGTCTGCATTGGCTTGCCCGGATCGCTGCCGGTCATGAATCAAGCGGCGTACGATTTGTCGCTGAAGACAGCCGTTGCTCTGAATTGCGAAATCCCACGGCGCACGAAATGGGATCGCAAACAATACTACTATCCCGACCTGCCCAAAGGCTATCAAATCAGCCAATTCGATTTACCAATGTCCGCCGATGGTTGGTTGGAAATCTCGGATGCGCAAGGTCGCTTCCAGCCGAAACGAGTGGGTATTACCCGAGCTCATTTGGAAGAGGACGCCGGCAAGAGCATGCACGATGAGGCGATGGGCAAAGCGGACAGTCGCATCGATTTGAATCGCACGGGAACGCCGCTGCTGGAGATCGTCAGCGAACCTGATATGCGTTCCGCATTGGAAGCGCGGGCCTACCTTGATGAACTGAAATTGCTGCTCACCTACCTGGGTGTATCCGACTGCAACATGCAAGAGGGTAGTCTCCGCGTGGACGCCAATGTGAACTTGCATCTACACCTTCCTGAGGGCAAGGTCGCGACGCCCATCGTTGAGATCAAGAATATGAATAGCTTTCGTGCGGTCGAGCGGGCTTTGGAATTCGAGGCGGAGCGCCAATTTGAGATCTGGCGGGAGACAGGCCAAAAGCTGGGAGATGTGCCCAAGCAGACACGCGGCTGGGACGATCAGGCCGAAGTGACCAAAGCCCAGCGCAGCAAGGAAGAATCCAGCGACTATCGGTATTTTCCCGAACCCGACCTGGTCCCGATCATGACGACCGTGGAGCAGGTGGATGAGGTTCGGCGGTCGTTGGGCGAACCGCCAGCGACCATTCGTTCCCGATTGGTTGAGCAGTATGGCGTTTCGGATTACGACGCCGATGTGCTGGTCAACCAGGGCAGGGGAGTGGTCGGTTACTTTGAGACGGCCAGCAGCTTATCGGGCGACGGCAAGCAGGCCAGCAACTTTGTGCAGCGGGATGTCTTGCGACGGTTGAAGGAAGACGAACTATCGGTGGATGAATTTCCCGTCTCGGCTGAGCGCCTTAGTGAATTAATCAAAGCACTCAAGGGGGGCGACATCGCCAGTTCGCGCGCCCCGGAGGTGTTCGACGAAATGTACAAGTCGGGGACCAGCGTCGCCGACGCGGCCTCTGCCTTGGGAATTGAAAAGGTCGATCAATCCGAGATGGTGGAGCTCTGCAAGCGACTGCTGGCGGCCAATCCTAAAGTCGTCGCCGATTTAAAGGAGGGCAAACAGAAAGCAATTGGGGCCTTGATTGGACAAGCCAAGCAGCAGAACCCAAACGCCAGCCCCAACGACGTTCGTGAGCTCTGTTTGCAACTAGTTCAAGATGGATTCGACGCGTAAACATTACACCTGATGCCATGTCCGCGCCGATCATCACGCTGACGACCGACTTTGGATCGGACAGTCCCTACGTCGCGCAAATGAAGGGGGCCATGCTGTCGATCAATCCTTTTGCTCGCATTGTGGATATCACCCACAGCGTTCCTGCTCAAGGCATTCGTCAGGCGGCATGGGTCCTGGTCGACAGTTGTCATTTCTTTCCCGAGGATACAATCCATGTGGTGATAGTCGATCCAGGCGTAGGCTCTGACCGTGGCGTTCTGCTGGCGCGCTACGATGGTCACGAATTCGTCTGCCCCGACAATGGGCTGTTGACCGGTATCGCACATGGCAGCAGGGCCGAATCTATTTTTAGTGTGCAGAACTTAAAATATTGGCGTGCCGAGGTGTCCATGACATTTCACGGCCGAGACGTCATGGGGCCCGTGGCCGCCCACCGAAGTCTAGGGGTGGTACCACGAGAGTTCGGCCCTCCGATCGAAGAGATCGTTAAGTTGCGATGGTCAACGCCGCAGGTGGAAAACGGTGAGGTGGAGGGCTTGATTGAACAAATCGACTCGCTGGGCAACTTGATTTCCGATCTGCCTTCGTCGCTTGTCGAAACATTGGGCTCGCCGGATTCCGTTTCGGTACGGATCGGATCCACAGCGGACATACCCATCGTGGACCATTATCAGGCAGCTACAAGCGGATCGATCATTGCCCTCATTGGCTCGCACGGTCGATTGGAAATTGCCGTCGTCAACGGCGAAGCGGCGCAGGTCATAGGTGCGAAGTTTGGAGACGCCATCGTCGTCTATCGGCGCTGAGCCGAGAGCTTGTGGGACAGGGGTAGGGGTAGGGAATTCATTCAGGGGGTGGGGTTACCCTTAGGTGTCCCCCCGACCCTGGGGCGTTTCGAAGTTGGGGGTCTTCGGTTCGAAAGCCATATTGGTAGCTCCCAACCTGATTCACCTACGAGCGAGCTCGTAGGGGTCTTCCCTACACGTGGCCGAGAAGCCGTTGCGACTCAGCCATGTTCTCGCAATCGTGCGAGAAGCAAAACCCTATTGGGACGTATCGTTGAAACGGAAAAGTATCAGACGCGAGCAAGCTCTCAACCGTGTCAAGGCCAGCTTTACAACACCCCAGCCCTGCCCCCCCAAGTTTTCTTCAAGGCGACGTTGGTAACCCTAAGACTTCGCTTGGCCATTGCCGCGGAAATCCATAGAATAAGCCCACGCCGAATTCATCGGCCTGCCGGCATCGTTAGCTTGCGGAGGGGCCTTCGCGTTTTCATTCGGCAACCGCTGCGGAGACGAATGGCGTGGCCAACAAGATTGCAGGGAAAATCATATCCGTTTCACCCGCTGGTGATTTGGTGTCCGATATCTCAGCGGATCAACTCCCAGACGTACCCCGCGACGACAGCGTCTCGATCAGTTGTGATGGACATGCCACCGTCGGTATCTTCGCCGCGGACCACCAAGAACCGGAAATGACCTTGCTGGCTATGCTCAACGCCGAGGATCAACTTCAAATCAGGTTGGTCGGTGCCAGTGCGGCTGAATTCCTGGGAATCAAGGTGGGCTCGGCATTAGTCGTCAAGTGGTAATCTATGATCCATGGGTGCTCTTCCGCGTTACTTATTGCTGCAGATTCGCAACCAAGACGATCCGATGCGGACGCATGAGATCCGGTGTTTTGCCAGGGCGTTGGCTTGTGAACATTCCCAAATCGAAGTCTCGGATTTATTGAATGAACAACCCAGTTCTGCCCAATTGGCTCGCAACGATCTGGTACTCATCGGTGGTAGCGGGCGTTACTCCGCGGCAGGAAACGGCGTTTGGTTAGACGGAGCATTGGTCGCGTTAAGGAACCTCTACGAGATCAAGAAACCGACGTTCGGCTCCTGTTGGGGATTCCAGGCTTTGTCAAGAGCGTTGGGAGGCGACGTCCAAAATGATTCAAGCGCCGCCGAATTGGGTACGCAACCAGTCACCCTCACCGACGCCGGTCGCGACGATCCTGTTTTTGGACCGCTCGGTGACTCGTTTCTGGCGCCTATGGGTCACGAGGATTCCGTCATCGTGCTTCCGTCGTCAGCCATCTCGCTCGCGACAACAGAGCCCTGCCCCCACCAGGCATTTTGTTTTCCCGACCGGCCAATGTATGCCACGCAGTTCCATCCCGAATTGACCAAGGATGATTTGCTGGAGAGAATTCGCACGTATCCGGAGTACATCGAGTTGATCTCCGGCATGACGTTCGAAAAATTCGTCGAGAGTTGCCGTGAGGTGCGAGAATCGCGGTCGATCCTGGCACGGTTTGCCCAGCACGTCCTGCAATAATGGCACGGTTGAGACCGGATGGACCAAGTATGCTTCACCTCAGCCAACATCTTTCCGCCGCTGCCGACCACATTCGAGATCGGTGGCCGACCAGTCCGCGGGTTGGCATCATTCTCGGCACCGGATTGGGTCATTTCGTCGAAAATGCGCAGATCGAGTGCCAATTACCCTACACCGACCTACCTCATTTCCCCCAATCCACGGCCATCGGCCACAAGGGGCAATTGGTGCTGGGACGCATCGGCCAGTTGCCGGTCGTGATGATGCAGGGACGTTTCCATTTGTACGAAGGATATTCTGCCCAAGCGATTACTCTGCCGGTTCGGGTCATGAAGGAATTGGGGATCGAACTGTTGATCGTGTCCAACGCCAGTGGTGGACTCAACCCGCAATTCCAATCCGGCGACATCATGGTCCTAGATGATCATATCAACCTCATGTTTGACAACCCGTTATTCGGCGTGAACGACGACCATTTAGGTCCGCGATTTCCTGACATGTCGAGGCCCTATGACCTGCCGCTCGTCGAATTGGCACTCTCGATCGGGCGCCAGCAAGGTTTCCCAGTCCATCGGGGTGTCTACGCGGCGATGTCCGGACCGACTTACGAGACGCGCGCTGAATATCGATACCTGCGGCAGTTGGGAGCCGATGTCGTTGGTATGTCGACGGTACCGGAAGTGATCGTGGCCGCGCACGCGGGCTTGCGCGTAATGGCCTTGTCCGCTGTGACCAATCTATGTCGTCCCGACACCCTAGGTGAGACTTCCGCCGAGGAAGTCATTGATGCGGCCCAGCTTGCCGAACCCAAAATGCGTGAGCTTGTGCTGGGTGTGCTGGCCGAGGCAATCCCTACGTGAATCCCACCTTCATCATCGCCCGAAAACGTGACGGTCATGAGTTGGCCGACAGGGAAATAGCGGACTTTGTGGGGGGTTACGTCGGCGGGTCAATTCCAGATTACCAGATGTCAGCGCTGGCGATGGCCATCTTCCTGCAGGGCATGACTGCCGCCGAAACTACCGAGCTGACCCGCCAGATGTTGGCATCCGGGATCACGCTGAATTGGCCGCACGATGGTATCGCGCGAGTCGACAAGCATTCAACCGGTGGCATTGGTGACAAGATCTCATTGATTCTCGCACCGCTGCTGGCCTGTTGTGGGCTCCAGGTTCCCATGATTTCCGGACGCGGCCTCGGCGCGACGGGCGGGACCTTGGACAAATTGGAAGCGATTCCCGGTTTTCGGACGGATCTTACCGTGGCGCAAATGAAGTCGATAACGGAGCAGGTTGGCTGCGTGATCTCCAGCGCGTCCGCCGAATTGGCACCGGCAGACAAAAAGCTTTATGCACTGCGCGACGTGACCGCCACGGTCCCATCGATCCCTTTGATTACCGGCAGCATCATGAGCAAGAAATTGGCGGAGGGGCTCGATGCCTTGGTTTTGGACGTCAAGTTCGGTACGGGTGCCTTCATGAAGACATTGGACCAGGCCGGGGAGCTGGCACAATCGTTGGTCGACGTGGGCAAGAGGATGGGGCTGCCTACCGCCGCCTTGCTCACGGATATGAATCAGCCGTTGGGCCGCATGGTGGGCAACGGGGTAGAGGTCATTGAAGCGGTCGAGACGTTAACCGGAAACGGACCGGCGGATTTGACTGAACTGACGTTGGCTTTGGGGGGTGAATTGATGACGTTGGCCGGTAAAGCCGACAGTCGGCAAGCCGGCGTGCTCGCGCTGCAAGCCCATTTGGACAACGGTAATGCGCTGGCGAAATACCAGCAAATGGTGTCCTCGCAAGGCGGTGATCCGGAGGCATCCCTGTCGATCGCCAAGCAGTCGGTGGTGACCGCCAATCGATCCGGGTACCTGGTAGGTGTGAATGCCGAGCAACTGGGCCAGGCCATCATCACCATGGGGGGTGGCCGCCGGGTCATGTCCGACCCCATCGATCACGCGGTCGGATTTGAGACGTTAGCACGGATTGGGGACGAGATCGAAGCCAATCAACCGCTGGTCCGATTATTCTCCCACGACCACTCAAGAGACGAGGCAACGAAAATAATCCAGCAGGCCTTTCAGATCGATGATGAACCGGCTCGTCCGATTGATTTGATCCACGAGGCCTTACGATAGGCTGGTCGAGTTGCTCGCTGCTAACCCGAAAAGCCACGGCGAGATTGCGGCACTTGGTGTTCCAGAGGACATTAAGTTGGTGAGCCTTGAGGTGTTTTCAAACCCATCTGGCGTTGCCGAAGGGAACAGCAGAATAAAACCTGACGCGGCACCTGACGTCTCATCTCCCCAGACATCGGACACCTCAGACCAGAAAGGCGGCTCGACTGGTTCGTTTTTTTCTCGCCTATCGCAATCCTTGCCGTGGGGCAAAGCCGTTCGATCGCGTCGCGACGGTCATCAGCCGCAGGGTCCGTTGGCCAAAGAGACTCGCCAGCAGGAGGTTCAGGTCAATACGCGCGGACTTGGGCGCCAGGCGAATTCCCATTTCGGTCCCACCCATGTCACCCAGCAAATTTCTCACGACGACTGCAACGACACACTGGCGGATAGCAACGCAGGCGAAATCATTCCCACAGGGAAAACCGTTGCGCTGGCAACGATTCTCCCCAGCGAACCAGTGCTCCTCCCGTCGAGTTTTGTCTGTTCAACAAGCCCTGTTTGTCGGCGGTGTGGCGTCCGTTGTGGAGGACGGTGCGACAATCCGCTCTGGACCGCACGCGGACCGATTCCCTGGAAAATGTTCGCCCAGGGCGAATACGTTGGACCGGCTCGTTTGGCCCATCTGAACGAATATCGGCTACGAGTTGACGACATTATTCAGTTCGTCTACAGGTTGGATGGCAAGCCGTCAAGAAAGCCTTACGAATTGGAAGTTGGCGACATAGTAAGCGTCGAATCGATAACAGCGGTAGAACTTGATCGCAAAGTGACTATTCAGCCAGATGGAAAAATCACGCTCCGTCTATTTGGTCAAGTGGCGGCCGCCGGCCGCACGCTGGATGACCTGCAGGCCGACGTCGAAGAGCAGTACAAGGAGCATGTGCAACTTCCCAATATCTCAATCACGCCGATCAAGATGAACATCACGGCCGAGCAACTTATCAATACGGTCGACCGCCGTTTTGGGGCGGGTGGTCAATCCCAGCAAGTACGCGTGACGCCAGCGGGTACAGTGCAACTGCCAGCCGTGGCATCGGTAGCGGCGCATGGCTTGACACTCGACGAACTGAAGTTCGAACTCGAACGCCGCTATTCCCGTTTGGTCTATGGCATGGAGATTACACCTATCCTTGCGGAACGAGCGCCGCGGTTCGTCTATGTCGTCGGCGAAGTCAAGAACCCCGGCCGATTTGTCCTGGAGGGTCCCACCACGGTCATGCAGGCCATCGCGTTGGCCAAGAGCTAGAACGTGGGGGCCAATCTGGGTGACGTGGTCGTCCTCTGCCGTGATGAGAACTGGCAGCTGATGGCAACCAAGTTGGACCTGAACGCGCTTTTTGGCCACCGACCGTGCCCACCCGACGAGATCTGGTTACGCGATTTCGATATCGTCTTGGTTCCAAAACACCCGGTTCTGCGAGTCACCGACATTATCGACCTGGTGTTCACACGTGGCCTCTACGGGGTCGTGCCCGCCAGTATTCGGTTTAGCAAGCTAACCACGATCTAATACAGATCAGCGTTCCCAACGCCGAAAACTGTCCCCGTGACGCAGACGAATGCCATTACGACCGCTAGGGAAGGCCTTCTATGACCGGCTCCGTCACGAATAATGAAGAACGTCCGGCGGTTGGCCGATTCCGTTTCCGTCTCAAGTTTTTGTTTCTAACCACCTCAATTGTAGCGACTTTCTTGGGTGGATATAGCTTTCGAAACGGAACTCCATTCTTGCGACCGCCAATTGTTGGCCAATGGCAACTTCGATTGACCGGAGGCGCGACACACAGTACATCTAATGGCTAATCGAGCGGCTCGACACCGTCGCGCTCAATACGTCGACGTCGACGGTCGGCGAATTCGCGGTCGCTGCGATTGAAGCGGTAAACGAGACCACATAGCGCCAGCAAGGTCACGATAAACACCACGCCCATGGTGAGGGTGGAGACGGGGCCCGCGACACTGCCTGGTGGTTCGTGAGTCACTCGATAGCCAATCAATAGCGGAGCCACTTGCAGCGGCTGTCCCTGGCCGGGCTCGGTTTCGCCCCTCGCCATGAACTCATTCTTGTAAGTCCACAATTTGAGAAACCAACCCGTGATCTCGACCGGCTCGTTGATGGCATCTCCCGTTGGCAGCCCTTCCGGTAGTTGTGGCACGCAGAAGGTGATTGGGTAGTTGTTGAAGACCTTCCCCTCGGTATCCTCGTCTCTCTTCACCACGCGGATCAGCCGTCCCGGATCGACCAACATGGTGACTTCGTAATAGTGGTCCACCTCATAGCGCATCACAATGTCCACATCGTCCACGATCACTTTCACAGCTCGTCGTGCCGAACCAACGAATGAGTACTGCAACCCCCGCTGGCTCTTGGGATCAACCAACAACGTTTCCAGCAGCCGATCCTCGCCCGCCGATTCGGCGGAATCCGTCGCATTCCTATTGCGCGCAGCAGCAGCCAGCAGTTGATAGAAGCTTTCACGATCACGTTGGCCGACTCGGGTCTCGTCCTTGACTTCGTCGAATTGTCCCAAGTCAACACCGAGACGCGCCAGTCGAAGAAAGTCAGTCGGTACCGGAGTGGATTGTCGCTGATGATCGGGGTGCCAATGAACGCGATCGGTGGCCAACCCCAGCGCTTCGTCCAACGCATTGTCCGATGAATTGTCGGATGCACTCCCGCTGGAACCCCGCAACAACAGCGCCGTGGCTGTAAAGGGTTCGTCCAATTCGAAGCTTGGTCCGTCGCCCAGCCAGGCTTGGGGAACGTTGCGGGAAAAGATCACGGCAGGCGTCGCGGGTTCGCCCGACAGAGCGCAATCAAGGCGGTAGTATTCGTCAAACAAATATCGCTGTCGGCTGTCGTCGTCCAAGCGAATTCTCGAAACTCGCTCGACGCGACCCGTCGCTAGATAGAATTGGGCCCTGCTTTCACCAGCCGCCCCCGTCAAATCCGTCCAAATCGCATCGCGTATCTGCCACTCATGCAATTTGGCAACGGGAAAGCTGGGGGCGCGCATAAGCAAGGTGAGCAGAATTGGAGATGGTTCGTCCCCGGCGGCTGAAGCGGCCAAATCGTCAAGCTGCTGCTGGCCGATGCCAATGAGTTCGAGGTAGTCGCTGACTTCGTCACCCATCGTGGGTTGGATGATCAGGAAGCTGGTGATGAGCAGCGGCGCCAGATTCAAGCGGATGCCTCGAACAACCATCATCGCGCGCCCTTCTCCGGCGGCTCCCCAGCCAACGTATCGAGAAACTCGCCAGTTTCCGGTCCTGCTTGGACGTCGTCCAATGAATCACGATTGGCCGATTTTCGGAGTTCGTCGTAAGAGGATACCTTCGCCGATAGGTCGCTGCTCCGCCGATAGACCCACATTACCACACCGATGGCTCCTAACGCCGCCAGCACCACCGCCAGTGCCACCAATTGTCGGCTGGGCAAGGCCGCTGGCGGCGCTACGACTTTGGGCTGCCACAGACCAGTTTTCGCCATCACCAGCGGCGCAGTGAGAATGTCCTTGACAGCCTGGTAGGTCCACAGCTTGTAGGAAACGCCGACGAATTCCACGCATTCAGAGATCTGCATCCCTTTGGGAAATCCGACCGGCATCTCCAAGCTATAAACCACTAGCGGATTCTTACTGCCGGGAGGAAATAACCAACACTGCCAGTAACCTTCGATGTTGTGTTCGTTGTCGTGCGACTGAATAAAGTGGGCTCGACGCACGTCGCCAGCAACTCTGACCAACCGTCCGCGGTATTCGTCCGGTTGCCGAAACAGCTGCGTGAATCCGGCCGATTCGGCTGGAGCCTTTTGCAGATCCTCCAGCCTTACGTCCCGGAGCGTCGCCAGAATCGTGTACCAGGCTTCTGCCTCGGCTCCGCGGAAGACTGTGTTGTCTCGAATCACGGACAAGTCGACATTGACCTGGCCGCTGAGCAAGGCCTCGACGTTCACGGGTGATGGAGCCGAGTCGGTGTGGCTTTTTTCAATAACCAAGGCCCCATCAGGCAATGGCGATTCGACGGCCTCACGCAGCCGCGTATCGATTTCTTTATCGCCTTGCAGTTCGCTCGACACGTTTTGTGAAGCCGTGTGGCCTTCCGAGACAGGGGGGCCTTTCGAGACCGCATTGGTTCCCCACAACCATTGCCAATTCGCCGGGCGACCGGCTTCCTGCATCAGAAAGAAAACGGTGAGCAGGGAGAATACCAACAGGAGCAAACGATATTGTTCCCTGCGCGAGAAATAATTCCGCGGAGTCCGATGCTTTCCACTGTTGGACGATTCAATTCTCAACATCTTGAGGATTTCTCGGCTGCTTGGCGGACTCGGGAGGCTGGCACAACGCTTATCTTCTAACATACGTCCTGTTTTGGCGAGATTGATCTGGCTCCAACTCACGCTGAGCCGCATGGCTGGAGTTTCTATTCCCAGGAATTGTACGCAGGCAGGCCCCGTCAGACTGGCCCCGTCAGGCAACGCTGTGAAGGATTTTGCGAAGGCAAGAATCGGGAGCCTCTGCTACGCCGTAGGCGTTATATTCCGCAGCCCAGGGTCGTCGCGTAGCGGCGCACCCTGGGTCGCGACGTAACAAAAACACTTACACCGAAGGTGTTAAACATTGGACGGTTAAATTGCCCGAGGCCGTTGTGTAACGCCTTCGGCGTAAACCGTTTGCGACACGACGGTCCCAGGGTGCGCGGCTGTGCCTCGACCCTGGGCTCCGGAATATAACGCCTTCGGCGTAAGGAAACGTCAAAATCATGGGTATGGCAGCCACGAAAATGCTTCACAGCGTTGGCCCCGTCAGGTTTCGGCCGCAACTTCCCCAGGCCAGGTGGCGCAAGATTGCAACGTCGAGAGGCTCTGCGGATGGGCCTAAAAATAGCCGGTTTTCCACTACTCCTGATTTTCGATGGTTGTCAGTTCGCACGATTGGCTTTACCTTGGAATAAGCATGGTTGTGGCCGTAATCGCCGTTGCGATGCGATTTTCTCCGCGTAGGGTCGGTGCCTTGAAAGGTTGATGTTGATGACGAAACGGTTGTTCCAACTGTTTTACGCTACTGCCGGTCTGGCCACGCTGGCGATCGTCACGCCGTTGGGTGCCGAGGAGCCAGCGGATCTATTCCTGCAACAATTGCGGGCTGCGGGCTATCACGATATGGCGCTTGAGTATCTGGATCGCATGAAAACAAGTCCTCTAGCTGCTGAAGAATTCAAGCCAACGATTGCTCTGGAGCAGGGCGCGACTTTGGTCGAGCAGACGCGAGTCGTCCGCGATCCGGCCGTCAAAGAACAACTGCTCGAACAGGCCAAAACCAGGCTAGACACTTTTGTTTCCCAGCAGCCGGAACATCCCAAGATCGAAGACGCGCGACGTTATTTGCGCACCATCCTCTTCGAGCGCGCCAAAATCATCGTGGGTCGGGCCAAACAGGCGGATGACCCGGCGGAGCACGCCAAACTTATGGGAGAGGCGCGCGAGAGCTTTGCTGCGGCCCGAGAGGCTTACAACAGGCATGAAGAGACAATTAAGGCCGAACTGCATCGATTGCAGGATTTGCCAGCGGCCCAACGGAATCCTGGCCGCGTTGACCAATTGCGCGGCGAGTTCGTCGAAACGAAATTGGCGGCCGCCGCGATCACTTATGAGTTGGCAGGTACCATCAAGGACAATCCGGAAGAGTACACGAAGTTGCTGGACGAAGCCGCTGAGGGCTACGCCGAAATCGCTAAGAAATACCGTCGCTTTCTCGGTGGCATGTTCGCCGTGTTCTACGAAGGTCGTTGCCTTCAGGACCTTGGCCGACTGAAAGAGGCGTTGGCCCGATACGAGAAAATCTTTGACGAACCGAATCAACCCGGTGCTTTTCAAACGCTCCGCACCATGACGATCAAATGCGCCGTGGAGTGTTGGGTCACGGACGAAATCGACCAGCTCGATCTGGCACTATCGACCGGCCAGGAGTGGGCCAAAACGGCTCGGCCCAATGATCGGCTCTCGATGGATGGACTGGCACTGCAAATGGAATTAGCCCGGGCAAATCTCAAGAAAGCGGAGGGTGCCAACCGAGATGAACGGCTGCGTTACATCCGCATGGCACGAAGATTTGCCACGGCGGTTTCCAAGGCCCCAGGGCGGCTTCAAGCCGAAGCGCGGGAACTGTTGTCCCAGATTCGCGGAGAAGGGGAACAGCAGATTGATCTGGACGACGTGAGTAACTTTTCGGAAGCCCAGGCCGCCGCCCAACGCGCCTTGGAAGAAATAAAGGCCACGGAAACCGCCTTGGGCGATCTGAGAAAACAGTTCGGGGCGGCAACTGAGCAGCAACGAGACGAAATCCAGCAGCAGATGTCCGTGACCGAAGAGACCGCCGTCCAACAACGCACAATGGCGCTGGCAACCCTGCGGCGAGCCATTGAGTTGGCCGAAGAAAATACCAGTCCCGATACGATCAATGCGCTGCGGTACCGAATGAGTTACGTCTACTATGTGCAGCAGCAGTTTTTCGACGCAGCCGTCGTTGCCGAGCACGTGATTCAATTCTATCCCAATAGCGGCGTGGCCCGCATGTGCGGTGAAATTGCCATGGCCGCTTACCAGCAGCTTTACACGTTGAATCAGACCGACGACAAACGTTTCGAAACAGACCGTCTTGTCGCCGTGGCCGACCGCATCGTTGAGAACTGGCCCAATACACCCGAATCCGAGCAAGCGCTGCTGACGCTGGTCAACTTCATGGTCCTGCAAGGTAATCTGGATTTGGCGCAGAGCTATCTGGAGAAATTTCCGGCAGATTCAGCCAATCGGGCCAGTGCCGAACTGACCGCCGGCCGAGCCATTTGGGCTAAGTATTTGCGTAAAGTCCGCGCGTCGTCATCCGAGAACACATCTCCCCCGGCGGACACAGAGTCGCTTGAGAAAACCAAGGCAACTGCCCAGGCGATTCTCACCAGCGGAGTGGATCGCCTGAAGTCAAAAGGACCGTCGGCGCCGTTGATACGTGCCATGCTGGCCTTAGCGCAGATCTACGTTGACACGGGTCAGGCCGACGCGGCCTTAGCCCTGTTGAATGACCCCGAGAACGGCCCGAAGACACTGGTGGACGAAGGGCACGAGGTTACCAAGGCACCGGGCATAGCGCAGGAGGTTCTCAAAACGACTTTACGAGCCCACATCGGCGCGCTGGCGGCTGGCGGGGATGCAAATCAATCCATTCAACAGGCCGAAGCGGTGATGGACCAATTGCAGCAAGCGGTCGGCAACACGCCGGAGGGCCAAAGGCAGTTGGTTGTCGTCTACTTCGCGCTTGCTCGCGATTTGCGGACGCAAGTAAAACTAGCTTCACCCCCCCAGCGTCCGCCGCTGATTCGCGGATTCGAGGCGTTTCTCGATCGCGTTTACGCAGGTGCCAATGAGTTGAATGTGTTGTACAGGGTCGCCGACACCTTGTTTAACCTGGCGCAAGGGATGCCCACTGACGCCAGTGGCGGCGTCTCACCCGCGGCACGGGCGCTCTACGAAAAAGCGCTCACCGCCTTCCAAGGCATTGTGGACCGCATCGATTCTGGACAACTTCAGGCGAATCCGAAGGTCGCCATGCAGATTCAACTGCGCAATGCCAAATGCCATCGTGGATTGGGGAATTTTGATAAAGCGGCCGAGGCCTTTGCAGAAGTTCTTACCGATAACGAAATGCTATTGGACGTGCAAATCGAAGCTGCCGAATCCTTCCAGTCCGGCGGTGCAGCGGGAGATTCGACCATGTACCGCAAAGCGATCGTCGGTGACCATTTACACCCGACCGAGAAGTCGCCCGTTATTTGGGGTTGGGCGCGATTGGCCAATGTCGTTTCGAGACAAATGCAGGGCGGTCCGGAAAAAAAAGCCAAATTCGGTGCCTATTTTTATGAGGCGCGATTGAACGTTGCTAAATGTCGATTTGGCCAGGCGAAGTTGGCCTCTGGCGACGAACGTGATGAGCTTATGCAAAAAGCTAAATCGGATATCGTCAAAATCGCCAAGTTTTATCCCGATCTCGGCGGCGAAGCCTGGCGTCAACAATACGACGAGTTCCTGAAAAAGATCCAACAGGAGCTCGGCGAGAAACCTGAGGGTCTTGCCCAACTAACCGCGCCCGCCACGCGGTAGTGAAACGATTGATGTACTCCCAGATTCACGTCAAATAATTTGAGCAATACGAAACGGGAAATGAAATGAATCCAATCAAACAGACGACGCTCGTAATTCTCTCGCTCGCCGTAATTTATTTCGCAATCCCCAGTGCAGTCCACGGACAAACTGGAGCGTCCCGTGCCGACACAGTCGTACTGCACGGCGAGCCGTCCGTGCGCGGTGCGATAACGCAGATTTCATCTAAGGGAATCAGCGTCGACGCCAAACGTAAGGCAAAAAACATTCCGATTCACAAAATTCGCTACGTGGCGTTCGGCGGCGAACCGTCAGCTCTGAGGCAAGCCCGCGAGGGAATCATGTCCGGACAATACGAAGTGGCGTCGCGCAGTCTCGACAAGATCGACGAAGGGGATATCAACCGCGACGAAGTCAAACAGGATATTGTCTTCTACCGAGCCGTATGTGCAGCTCGATTGGCGCTGGCCAACGGGAAGGAAATCGAGAGTGCCGCCAATCAGATGCTGGATTTCGTCAAGAAAAACAATAAGTCGTATCACTTTTACGAAGCCGCCGAGCTGCTCGGAAACCTGAAGATGGCCGTGGGGGATCCAGCCCAGGCCACTAAGTTTTATTCGGTATTGGCCAAGGCCTCCGGGAGCCTCAAGTACCACGGTCAAATGCTGCAGGCGGATGCCGTACGTCAACAGGGAACTGGCCACGGTCAGGCTCGCAAATTGTACGAAAGCGTCGCCGCTGGTGGCGAGGCTGATCCAAGGCAAAAGAAACTGGCCACCATTGGAATGGCCGCGTGCGATGCCTCGCTTAACCAGACCGACAGTGGCATCCAGGCGATGCAGCAGCTGATCGGGCAGGAGGATCCTCAGGATGAGGCGCTGTTCGCAGCCGCCTATAATGCACTGGGGGATTGTTACCGCAACTCGAATCGTCCCAAAGACGCAGTCCTGTCCTACCTCCATGTGGACTTGCTCTTCTCCAACACGGGAGACTCGCACGCTGAATCGCTGCACCATCTGGCCAAGCTCTGGGACGAACTGGGCAGTCCGGATCGATCGCGCCAAGCCAGGCAAAAGCTGCAAGGAAGTTACGCGGGATCGGTGTGGTCGCATTAAGGAGTGGCTGGTGGCCGGTGGCTAGTGACCGTCATCCATACAAGCGTCACAAACCCACTGGGCCTGTTGGGGGCGCCGAGAATCCGTAAAACCGGTACTCTTTGGCCGCTTTACCGGGTCTGAACGGCCAAGTTACAATGAAGCTTAGGGTGGCTCTCAGCTATTCTGGATTGGCGATGTGGCATCGTTGTCCAGACGTCTGAGCCGCCATCGGGAACAGAAACCATCCACGAATCTAACTCTCTACGTTGAGGAGTCGAACTATGCATTTGCGGAGCTGGCCACGCGTCTTCTACGTAGGGATTACGTTATCGGCTTTGGCCGCCTTGTCCTGCACGGACTTTGGCGCTTACCTGCTCGGTGTCACCTCCACGGCGATGGCTCAGGAAGGGGGCGAGGGGACCAGTTGGTTGGCGTGGGCTTTTCGGGCGCTGGGAATCGGGTATTCGCTGATCTTCCTGGCACTCTCCTTCACTCTGGGAGCCTTGGTGGTCATGAACATCTTGACCGCGCGTCGCGAGAATGTCTGTCCCACCGACCTGGTGGATGGCTTCGAAGCCAGCCTCAACGAGAAGAAGTATCAGGATGCCTACGAGTTGGCTAAAAATGACGATTCGTTTTTAGGCCACGTCTTGTCGGCTGGTTTGGCCAAGTTGTCTTCCGGCTACGCACCCGCCATCGAAGCCATGCAGGAAGTTGGTGAAGAAGAGAATATGAAGCTGGATCACCGCTTGAGCTACATGGCGCTGATCGGAACACTAAGCCCGATGATCGGATTGTTCGGGACGGTTCACGGCATGATCAACTCCTTCAGCGTCATTGCCAATTCTCCGACGACGCCGAAGCCTTCGCAATTGGCCCAAGGTATTTCCACAGCGTTGTTTACGACGCTCGTTGGCCTGTTGATCGCCATCCCCGCGATTGCCATCTACAACATTCTCAAAAACCGAATTTCTCGCCTGGTTCTCGAGGTTGGCATCCTGAGCGAGGGTTTGATGGCGCGATTCCAAAACGTCGGTGCCGAGAAGAAGGCAGAAAAGCAGGCTTAGCCCGCGCTGGTTGCCTAAACGCCGGAGACGAATCAACGGATGCGAATCAAGAAATCCCCAGAAAATCTGGTCGAAGGCGACTTGACGCCGATGATCGATATGACGTTCCAGTTGATCGCCTTCTTTATGGTGCTGATCAATTTCACGGAGGCCGATCAGGATGACCGCATCAAGCTGCCCAAGAGCGAATTGGCAAAGCCGCCGGACGGTCCAGTTGAGACGCCGATCACGGTCCAATTGACCGGTGATTCTCAGGTCGTCTACGCCAGTGAGTTGGTTTCATTCGACCAGCTGAATTCGTTGTTGATCAAGGAGCGAGATATACTCGCGCTTAACGGCAAATCGCCGGCCCAGGCGACGGTAATCGTTCGCGCCGATGCCCATGCCCCCACCGGCCGGGTGCAGGAGCTGATCCAGGTTTGCCAGGAAAATGGATTTGAGACGTTTGCGCTGCGCGCTGAAGAAGAAGTTGGGTACTAAGGAGTCCTGGGAGTCGAAGATGAAGTTGCGCCACCAACACGAAAAGGAGAAGATCGAGCTGCAGATGACGCCGATGATCGACATCGTGTTTCAGCTGCTGATCTTCTTCATCATGACCTTCAAGATCGTCTCCCTAGAGGGCGATTTCAACATACGCATGCCCGCCTCCGCCCCCAGCGACGGGGCGCCGGACGAAGACCAATTGCCACCGATGAAATTGCGTATGCAGGCAGGTGCCGACGGAGCCCTGGCCACGATGCAGTTGAATAATCAGGCTTTCGACGGTTTTAAGCAATTGCACCAATACATTTTCGAATTGGTCGGCGACGATGCAGGACCCGGCGGGGCGATGGAGGGCGCCGAAGTCGAATTGGACTGCGACTATCAATTGCGGTACGAACACGTAATCGAAGCCATCACGGCGGTTTCAGGTTATCGCACCGAAGACGATCAAATCGTCAAGCTCATTGAACGAATCAAGTTCGCTCCCCCCAAAAAGCCCGCGGAATGAGTCCGGCAGGGGATCATGTAATCGATGAAGGGAAGAATTTATGGGGATGGCGCTCAACGTCGCAGCATTTGCTCCGTAAGTCGAAATTCACGGAGTAGCAATAGGGTACGATCAGTTCTCGAATACTTGTCGCCGCTGAAAAGGCAGTTCAATCTCGTCGGGCGCGACTCTGCTCGCATCCGCTTCTTGTGTGGCAAGTTCGTCGCGGTCGGCAAGCAACGAAAAGAACCGATCGGCATTTCCGATCCAAGGAGCTTGGTCCAGCATCGAGAGACGTTGTTCCGAATGTGCCATTGGAGAGACGCACGCGAGCTGATCACGCTGGTGTAAACCGTCAGAATCTTGGCCATGGCCTGGTTCGAGTGTCGCGGCTTCGATCCCAAGGTCGACCGATCTGGCCTCGGCAAAGACGGTGCTGCCGGCCGCGCGTGGAGTTCTCAGTAAACTTCCGCCACTCACTGCCGTGGGAGGTAAATTGTCGGTGATCGTAAACGGGTCGAAGACTGAGCCGTCGTCGGCTGCGATGTAGCTGACGGTCAACTGCGTCGGCGTTACATCGATTTGCGAGAAGCCGTTTTCGACCAGCGGATTGGTGTCGGTGCTGAAGCCCGATACCACGAAAGGAAATTGATCGTAGTCCCCTTCGCGAAGCGATTTGCCACCGGTGCCGGCCACGACCTGCACCAATCCGATCCCCTTCTCATAATCCTTATCGGTATCGAGAACGAAGGTCGCCTCGCCTCCAACCTGACCTGTCAGCGGGTACGTCCAACTAGCGGTGTGTGAGTGGCCCACTAAGAATAGATCCACATTGGCTCCGACCAGCCGCGGGACGACTTGCTGGTAGTAGTTGTCATTGGGATCCTGCGAACTGTCGGGCGCGCCCGACAACGGATGGTGACCGAATACAATTTTCCATTGGGCTGTCGACGCGTTCAGGTCGGCGACCCCCAATCCAGCTGTGCATCCAGTCGCACATCTGCTCGTAGACTGTTTGTATCAAAGGTCACAAAGTGGACGTTTCCATAATCAAACGAATAATTGTGCTCGGGCCGCTCAATCGCGGGTGGAGCGAACGGCGCGGTGACACCAGCTATCGGAATCGGAACCGAGAAATGTTCCTCGGTCGGTTGGCCGTCGCCGCTTTCAATATCATGATTACCAAACGCCAGATAATCGACATGGCCGGAGTTGTAGGTGGTTGCAGCCGCTGCGATATCGGGATCAAAACGGGCATCGAGGTCTTGATGAGTACCGTCGTTATACACATTGTCGCCCAGCAAGAGTGTAAACGCAGGATCAACAAGGTTGATGCGATTTTGAACGGACAGGAATCCGGTATTGTCGCTCGTAAACGCCGAGTCACCGTAGGCAGCGATCGAAAATGGCGTCGGGTTCCCGGCCGGCAATCGTGTTCGGAATTCGCTCTGATAGCTGTTGACGATCGTGTCTTCTCGAAAATGTTGGACGCGGTATTCGTATTGGGTGTCGTAATCCAAGCCGGCAAGCGTCACGGAGTGGTTGATGCGGCTCTCGACGCCCGTGTCCAGTTGCGTAACGGGAGCCGCAACCTGCGTCCATGGCTCGCCTGGATTGGCCAGTCGGAATTCCACTGTGAACGAGTCGTCGGTACCAGCGCCGGCGGGAACGGTCCGCCAAAGGATGTCGCGTTGGTCCAATTCACTGCCGGCAAACCCGTCAAGCGGGGCATTACCCAGCTGTAGACGGGGGGGGTGGTCGCGTATTGGGGCTCAGCTGGTTCCCCTTCGTCCACATCGTTCAAGTCAACCGTGATTGTGGCCGTATCGGAGAGCATGGGTATCCCGTCGTCGCTGATTTGCACGGTCAGGCTGAAGCTGGGGGTGATTTTAAAATCCAGGGCCAAAATATTGGCCACCACGATCTCGCCCGAGGAGCCGTCGACCGCGAAAGCGGCGCTTGTATTTCCCAAGGTGATGGTATGGCTCAGCGTCTGGCCCACGTTCGGGTCGCTGGCCGCCACCGTGCCGTCGGTGCTGTTTTCGTCCAGCTGAAACGATTGGTCGTCTACCTCTGGCCGTGCATGGCTACCGATAAAGTCACTCTCAATCGCGCCCAGGTCAGGAGCAACACCGTTGTAAGCGGTATCGGGCAGGTCTAATACGACTTCCCCATTGAATCCAAAGAAACCGACGCCGGCATCGACAGCCGGGCCTCCGCCGGTAAGCTGGTAGTTTGCATCCAGTAGTGGGTCCGCAAAGGTGCTGCTGTTACTATCTAAGTTGCTGCCGAGGTTATCGATGCCATTGTTCCAGAAAAGATTGTGGGCAGCGATCGAGCTGCCATCTATTTCTTTGAGAGCGATAACAGAGGAATTGATGAACAGGTTATTGAGGGCAATCAGATTGTCGCCTCCGGTGACAGCATACGGATTGTCGACGAACGTGTTATTGAGAAGATATATCCGCTCGGGGATGCTGGCGGCTCGGAAGTCCTCGTCGCTCTCAGCGTCGTCCATCAATCCCAATCCCACCATGGCGCTATTCCGAATCAGGTTGCGTTCGATCCGTATAACTCGGTTGGTTACGATGTCATAGTCGATCAATTGAATCCCGTCTTCGCCACTGACGTCAATGACGTTATCGCGAATGATGATATTCAACGTAGGGCCGGTATAGCCCGCCAGACGTATCTCGATACCATCGTCGTCGCTGTTGAGGATCGTATTGCCTTCGATCGTAACTTCAGCTGGACCGTCCAGGTCGACAGCATCATCACTGTTGTTGTCAAATAGATTGTTTAGTAGAAGGCCGCCACCCCCTTCATAATCAACTGCGTCATTGTGTCCGATAAAACGGTTGTTGAGGATATCGAGTTTGGCAAAGGCGTAGATGCCATCTTCACCGTTTTGAATGGTCAGGCCGATGATTGTGGTGTCCGGTCCCGCCGTCGGATCGACCGTAATGACGGCGTTGCCACCGCCGTCGATGATGGTTTGGTCAATGAAACTGGGGTCGCCGGTGGTGTAGAATTGCGAGGCAAGGATAACGCTCTTATTGGCCAGAGTCAGCTGCTCAGTGTAAGTACCGGGGGCGATGAGGACCAAGTCTCCGTCCGCCGCGGCATTGATGCCTGCTTGAATGGTCGGCTGGTCTTGCGGAACTCGGATCGTGGCGTGGGCCGCGTTGACCGACACGCTGACCGTGCCCGTGGCTGTGCTGGTCTCGCCATCCGCGTCCCTGATCGTGTAGGTGTAACTGTCCGTGCCGCTGAAATTCAGATTCGGTGTGTACCGCGTTGTTCCAGCAAAGGGGTCGAACGTTACCGTGCCATAGGTACCGTACGTTACGGCCGTGATCGTCGTCGGTTGGTCCCCTAGCTCGTCATTGGTGAGCACCGCGCTGGTGACCAGCGTGTCCTCTGCCGTGGTGGCCCTATCGCTGACCGCTAGCGGCGTCATGTTGACCAGGCACTCAACGTGCAGCAACGGAGATCCTCCTTGATCCCCGTTGTAAGATTCTGCCACACGTTCGCCGGTTCCTGTGACAATGATGGCCAGTGAATTGCCGCTGGACCAACCTGGTCGGCCCACGATCTCTTGAATCACCGAGGCGATGTCCGGCATCTGCTGGTCGGGACCCGCCTCTCCTACGGTTCTCCAGAGCGGGGGAGACCAGGACACCGAAGACGTCGTTGTGGGTCTGGAAGTTAGGTTCCCGTTGGAGGATTCAAAAGTCAGTGCATGATCCGCGTCTTGGCCGGCAAGGTTCAACAACGTTGGCTTGGAATTGGTTTCGTCCACCTGGAACTGAAGATAGGCATCGAGAATTGTCGCCCCGTTGGGAATCGTCATTCCGTTGAAACGCATCCCCACGGTTTGGAGGCCGGCATCGAACACCAGCTCAAGGTCCCTGCTTGCCAGGTCCACGGTACCAGTTGGCTTCTCCTCGCCATCATCCGAGTCGGACGCCACTCGACTTCCAGCGTCTTCACTAGCGTGATCACGTTTACGCTGACGGTTGCCGCATCCGATTCGCCATCGGCATCTGTGATCGTGTAGGTGTAGTTGTCGGTGCCTAGAAAACCCACATTCGGGGTGTAGATCGTCATGCCGGCACCGGGGTCGAACGTGACTGTGCCGTTAGTACCCTGCGTCACTGCGGTGATCGTGGTCGGATCGTTCCCCAGCATGTCGTTGGCAAGCACCGCGGTTGTCACTGGGGTGTTGCGTGTCGTGTCCGCTGTGTCGTCCACAGCCACCGGCATGCTGCCTTCCAAATACTCCACGTGCAGCAGCGGGGCTCCGGCTTGATCTCCGTTGTACGACTCCGCCACACGTTCACCGGTGCCTGTGACAAGGATCGCCAGCGCATTGCCGCTGGACCAACCCGCGCGGTCCACAATCTTCTGAATCACTGAAGCGATGTCCGCTGTCTGCTGGTCGAGACCCGCCTCGCCCAGGGTCGTCCAGGGTGCGGGAGACCAGGGCACGGCCGCGGCCGTGCTCGGTCTGGAAGAGATGTTTCCGTTGACGGATGCAAAGGTCACCGCATGGTCCGTGTCTTCGCCGGTGATGATCAGCGACGTGGGCTCGCCGGTCGAATCCTGTTGGGCATGGACGACTCGCCCACTTCTCGTTACGGACGGCACGTCGAAGGTGCCGGCGTCCATCACAACCCGACTTTCGGACCGGCAGACGGCGAGTGGCTGTACAGACACAACTGGGTCACCTTGGCCTGGCTGGCAACGCACCCGGCGTGGGGCGTGATTGCGATTCCGCTGCGGTCGATGCTGTACGTCCGCGAGGTCGACGTGCCGAAACTGGCGGAAAATATGACTGG
>Ga0310121_10000925_pt1 | contig 31148 bp, 20 predicted proteins | sample CB27_Tmax_986_MG_FD_203504 | JGI IMG/M metagenome (GOLD analysis project Ga0310121, IMG submission 203504) | Marine microbial communities from Western Arctic Ocean, Canada - CB27_Tmax_986 | ecosystem: Environmental > Aquatic > Marine > Oceanic | place: Canada: Western Arctic Ocean | collected... | reverse complement strand
GCGCCGGGTGAGCGGGTTCAACGGGTCGGTGATCCACTTTGCGAGGGCGGCCCGCCGCCGGCCCTGGTCGGTTTCGCGATCGCCGAGGTCGGGATCTAGCATCGCCAGCGCCGCGAAGGTGCCGGGCGGGAGCGGGTCCCCGGTAGGCGACTCGGGATCTCCCCGTCGCAGGATGCGGATCTCCGGCATCTTGTCCAGTGGGACGATGGCGTAGACCTTGGAGGTGCGGAGGGAGGCGATCCTTTCGTCGAGCGCCTTCTTCTTTTCACGAAGGGCGGCGAGCTGCTCGCGCTGGGCGGGCGACAAGCTGGCGGAGGTGGAGAGCAACTTCGGATTTCCGAAGCCGACCTGGTCGTGGCTGATGCCGTTTCCACCGTCGGTGGAAAGCAGGGTGAGGAAGCGGGCCGTGACCGGGAGGGGAATCTCGACGGCCTGCAACCCGCCGGCCCGCTTCAGTCCGCGGAATTCGGCCACCTTTTCTCCATCCACGAAGACCCACGCGTCGGCGTGATAGGCGTCGACCGCCCCGAAGTAACCCAGCAGGGCCGTGAAGCGCAAGGCGCCCTCGCCGGAGGCCTCCCGGATCGCGGCCAGATCGAAGGTGAGGCCCGCGTTCGCATGCAAGCCGATCAGGGAGTTGTCGCCGTCCGCAAAATTGATGCCACCCAGCTCGGGGGAGTGCTGGCTATTGACCGGCCCGTTGCGGATGAGGTCCCACGCCTTGGCGTCCGCACCCGGAATGCCCCTGATGGTGATTCCGGTCGAGCTCACCGGGATCTCCGCTTTTCCGTTTTCTCCCCCCGGGATGAAGACCCCGTCGATGAAACGGGACTCCGATTTGGAGAATCGGTTCGGCACGACCTTGTCGAGGTGGCCCAGCGGCTTCGACTCCGCTTTCCCGGTGCGCGCATCGATTCCCTGGCGGGCACGTCCGGTGCCGGTCCCATCTCCGCCACCCACCATGTCGGCCAGGTCGAGGCCGGGCTCGAGGCGGGCGATCTCCTTGACGACTTCGGCCCGTGCCGCGGCGTGCTTCTCCTTGTCTGTGACGGTGACGGTGCGCTCCTTCCGCACCACGCCGGCAAACACGGACCAGAGCCGGTAGTATTCTTCCTGCGAGATCGGATCGAGCTTGTGGTCGTGACAGCGCGCACAGTTTACGGTGGTGGCGGTGGCGGCCGTCATGACCTGTGTGACCATGTCGTCGAGATCGAGGGCCCGTGCCGCGCGCTTCAAAACCGGGCTGTCGGTTTCTTCCTGCCCGGTAAAGTCCCACGGTCCGGCGGCCAGGAAACCCGTCGCCACCACCGCCTCCGCTTCGGCCGGCCACAGGACATCTCCCGCGATCTGCTCCTCGAGGAAGCGGTCGTAGGGCTTGTCCCGGTTGAAGGACTCGATGACGTAGTCGCGGTAGGGCCACGCGGAACTTCGCCGCCGGTCCCGTTCGAATCCATGGGTATCGGCATAGTGCGCGATGTCGAGCCAGTGCCGCGCACGGCGCTCTCCGTAATGCGGCGAAGCGAGCATCCGGTCCACCAGCTTCTCGTAGGCGCGCGGATCGGGATCCGTCACGAAGGACTGCACTTCTTCCGGGGTGGGAGGCAATCCGTGCAGGTCGAAGCTCAGCCGGCGGATCAAAGTTCGCCGGTCCGCTTGCGGCGACATCTGCAATCCCTGCGCCTTCAGCTTCTTCGCGATGAAGTGGTCCACCGGATGGGCAATCCCATCTCTGGAAACGTCACCACCTGCGATCGCGGATTCGCGAAGCGGCTCGTAGGCCCAATGCCTCGGACCCGAATCCTCACCGACCGGCTCCGCTGGACCCGCAGCCGCCAGCGGGGCGAGGAGGACCATCATCACAAAAGGCAGTTTTCGATATCCGGATGACACGAGACCGAGCTTCCTTGATCCATACGAAGGATGACCGGAAAGGCAATCAAAGAAAGTCCTCGACCCCCGCCGTGGCATGCTGAGGATCTGCTCCCTCGAATCGTGCGCGGCCGGCGGGGACGGCACGAGACCGCAAATTGCTCACCGGCAGCCACATTTACGCAGCAATTGGCGGGGTTTCTTACTCTTGCTACCCGGTCGCCGTCTCTCTAGCCTCGTTTTCTTGCCGAGGCCGACGTGAACCGTAACGAAGACAGAAACAGGAAACTCGGGGATTCCTTCCGGCAGTCGCGCCGCGAGATGTTTGTCATTGTGGGGGCCTGGCTGGTCTTTCTGATCTGGACCGGACTCGTTTGCGCTTTCGGTTCGGGGCTCGATCCGGACGAGCCGGTGAAGACCTTGCTCGGAATGCCGCGCTGGGTGTTCTTGGGCGTGGTTCTGCCCTGGATCGCGGCCTGCTGCTTCACCTTGTGGTTCTCCATGTTCTATATGAAGGACACCGATCTCGACCCCGATCAGGATGGTGATCACTCCGCAGGAGATACCCGGTGAACACCGCTTTGCTTGCTGCCACGACGGGTGCGGGATCAAGTTCCGCGCTGATCGCCTTTCTTGGTTACATGGTGGCGGTCTTTGTCATCGCCTTTCTGGCTGGTCGGGTGGGCAAGGGAAAATCCTTTGTCGGCGAGTACTACCTGGGCGGACGAAATTTCGGCATGTGGGCCTTTGCCCTGACCTACGCCGCCACCCTCGCGAGTGGGGGAAGCTTTATGGGATTTCCCGCCCTGATCTACACCCACGGGTGGTCTCTGGCCTGGTGGATCTGCGGCTACATGGTCGTGCCTTTGGTTGCGCTCAGCTTGCTGGCAAAACGCATCAACCAGGTGGGACGCATCGCTGGTGCGATCACGATCCCGGAGCTCCTGCGCAAGCGGTTTAACAGCAATCAGGTCGGCAATACCGCCACCATTTTGGTCTTGTTCTTCATGTTCTTTTACCTCCTCGCCCAATTCAAGGCGGGCGCGAAGATCATGACGACCCTCTTCGGCAATGTGCCGGCTTACGAAAAACTCGTCGGGGCGGTGGATGGTCTGACTGGAGACTGGTTCTGGATTGGCAGTGCGGATCCCGACTACCTGGTGTGCCTGATCTTCTTCGCGATCGCGGTGGTGGCCTATACCGCCTACGGCGGATTTCGGGCCGTCGTGTGGACGGACGTCCTCCAGGGAATGGTCATGCTCATCGGAGTTCTCATTCTTCTGGCGCTGACGCTTTCACAGGTCGGCGGACTTGAGTCGGCGACCCAGCGATTGGCCAAGCAAACTCCGCCGGAATTTGGGAAAGCGATTCTCGAAACGGGAAATGCGAAGGGGCTCGACCGTGAACTCCCCAAGGGTGCCTGGCTGGGGTCCGCCGATGGAGAAATCATGCGGCTCATGGAAAAGGTTGCACTCGGGCCGGAGGAGGATGGGAAGAAAGAATACGATGTTCTCATCATCACCAGTGCGGAAGAGAAGAAAGAATGGAAGGACAACGGTCAGTCCGACGTGAAGGCGCGCATTGTCGGACCCCGCACTCGCTATGCCGCCGGTGCCGGTCAGGAGGGAGTGTATGTGACCGCACCAGGACCTCACCCCAAGAAGGAAGGGGGCTTTCTTCCCGTCATGCTGGCGCTTAGCTTCTTCGCCTTCTGGAACTTTTCCGGTGCGGGTCAGCCCAGCTACATGGTCCGGCAGATGGCTTTCCGCGACACGGTCGTTTTGAAGCGCTCCATTCTCTTTGTCGCGATTTTCTTCACGCTGATTTACTTGCCGCTGATTCTGATCTTTACCAGTGCGCGATTACTCATGCCCGGCATGGAAGTCGATGCGGATCGCATCATGCCGGAACTCGCGAGCGTGGTGACCAGCAACGCCGGCGTGGCGTGGTTGGCGGGTATTCTGGTAGCGGCCCCATTTGCGGCCATCATGTCGAGTGTAGACAGTTTTCTCCTCCTCGTCTCTTCCGGGGTGGTCAGGGATATCTACCAGCAGAACGTCAAGCGCGAGGTCCCGGAGAAAACGATCGCCCGGTTGAGTCGCTGGACTACGATTTGCGTCGGCATTCTGGCAGTGGTCTTCGCCCTGAACCCCCCCCCGTTTCTGCAAACGCTGATTGTCTTCGCGTCCGGAGGGCTGGGGGCGAGCTTCCTCGCTCCCGTCGTTCTCGCTCTCTATTGGAAGAGGATGACTGCGCCGGCCGCCGTGGCGGGAATGATTGTGGGAGGGGTTGTCATGCTCAGCTTTTATCTGATCGGCTGGGCGATTGACGATGAGTTTGGGGCTTACCTCTGGCTCAGCATCCACCCCTTCATCTGGGCCTCCCTGGCTAACCTGGTGGTGGTGGTTCTGCTTAGCCGGGCTGGAAGGGACCCGGACCAAGAACTGGTCGAGCAGTACTTCGGGACCTGAGTGAATTCCGCATCGCCTCCCGGAACCGAGCCGCTAGTCTTCGCTTCATCGATGAGCGCAGAAGAAAATCTTGCAGAACTGAACCTGACCCTGCCCGAGGCACCCAAGCCGATGGGGGTCTACAAACCAATCGTCTTCGTTGGGCACGTGGCCTACCTTTCGGGTCACGGACCGTTGCGGGAGGACGGCAGCCTGATTGTCGGCAGGGTCGGGGAAAGCATGGACTTGCAGGGCGGCTACGACGCCGCGAAGCAGACCGGGCTGGCCCTGCTCGCCACCCTCCGGAGTGCTCTCGGCAGCCTGGACCGGGTGCAACGGGTGGTGAAGACGTTGGGATTCGTGAACTCCGCCAACGATTTTGAAGACCAGCCCAAGGTCATCAACGGCTGCAGCGAGTTGTTCGCCGAGGTGTTCGGGACCGAAAACGGGGTGGGGGCCCGCAGTGCGCTTCCCTCCAACACCCTCCCCGGCGGCATCGCGGTGGAAATCGAAATGATCGTCGAGATCGCCCCGGAATGAACTCCGGCCTGGAGGTGACCAACGTCGAGGGCATTCCCTCGCCGTCCCTGCTGGTATGGCCCGACCGGGTGCAGGCCAACCTCGACCGCATGATCGAGCTGGTGGGCGGCGATGCGACGCGTCTTCGTCCCCACGTGAAAACGCACAAGATGGAAGCCGTGGTCCGCATGCAACTGGAGGCCGGGATCCACATGTTCAAGGGTGCCACCATTGCGGAGCTGGAGATGTGCCTGAGCTGCGGTGCAAGGGATGTCTTGCTGGCGTATCCCCCGGTGGGGCCGAATCAAAGGCGCCTGGTCCAGCTCGCCACCAAGTTCCCGGAGGCCGACATCCAGTTCGTCACTGATGAGCCCGGCGCCGTGGTTGCCATGGATTCGCTCTGCGAGGAGGCCGGTCTCGCCCTGGGCGTCTTTATCGATTTCGACTGCGGGATGCACCGCACCGGGACCGGCTCGGTCGAGACCGCGGTGCAGCTGGCCGAGTCCGTGGTGGGTTCCGGTCGCTTGCGCTTCCGGGGCGTGCACACCTACGACGGGCACGTGCGGGACACCTCCGTCGCTCAACGCGAGTCGGTATGGTCCGCCGCCATGGACGGAGTGGACCGGCTGGTGGAGGCGATCGAGAAGGCGGGCCTGGAGGTCCAGGCAGTGGTGGGGGGCGGATCACCGACCTTCGGATTTCACGCTGCGAAGCGTGGCTGGCAGTGCAGCCCCGGCACGACCTTGTTCTGGGACGGCGGGTATGCCGCACACTTCCCGGATCTTCCCTTTGCACCGGCTGCCGCGGTGCTGACCCGCATCATCAGCAAACCCGGAAGCGATCGTCTTTGCTTCGACCTCGGTTCCAAGGCCATCGCTTCCGAGAACCCGGTCGATCGGCGGGTGCAGCTGATCGGGCTGGAGGGTGCCAGGCCCCTCATGGCCAGTGAAGAACACTTCGTCTTCGAGTTCGAGGAGACCGGCCGGTTCGAGGTCGGCGAGGCCTTCCTCGGCATCCCTTATCATATCTGCCCTACCGTAGCCTTGCACCAGGAAGCCGTTCTCATTCGTAATGGCGAAGCCACCGGGGAGACCTGGCCGGTGACCGCCCGCAATCGAAAGCTGACAGTATGAAACTCATCTTCGACGCCCATCTCGATCTTTCCCTCGGCGCCATCGACTACAATCGGGATCTGCGGTGGGAGCTGGACGCCATCCGTGAGGAGGAGGCCGGCATGACGGACCTCGGGGGGCGAGGGCGTGGAACGGTGTGTTTCCCCGAGATGCGTCGGGGCGGTGTCGGGATGTGTGTGGCCACCCTCCTGGCGGGCTGCATGAAGCCGGGCGCGGTGGCCTCGGGCTGGAATTCCCCGGAGAATGCCTGGGCCCAGACGCAGGGCCAGCTCGCGTGGTATCGCGCCATGGAGGAGGTCGGCGAAATGGAGGCCATCACGGACCGGGCTTCCCTCGACCGCGTCTACGAACGGTGGAGGAGCGGGGACGGGGAGGGGCCCATCGGCTATGTCCTGAGCCTGGAGGGCGCCGATTCGATTCGCACTCCTTCTCACCTGGAGGCGGCCTGGGCACAAGGATTGCGCGCCCTCGGACCGGCGCACTTCGGCGTGGGCCGCTACGCCCTCGGCCATGACCAGGGCGGGCCGCTCTCCCCGAAGGGAAAGGAGTTGGTTCGCGAAATGGACCGGCTCGGCTTCATCCTGGACACGACCCACCTTTGCGATCGCACCTTCCACGACGCCCTCGATCTATACGAGGGCCCGGTGTGGGCCAGCCACTCGAACTGCCGCGTGCTGGTCGACGATCCGCGCCAGTTCCCGGACGACCAGATCAAGCGACTGATCGAACGGGGAGCCGTGATCGGCGGCGTGCTTGACGCCTGGATGCTGGTGCCCGGCTGGCGCCGTCGCCAGAGCACTCCCGAGGAGACCGGCCTCAGGTTGGAGCGGGTTCTCGATCACACCGACCACATCTGCCAGCTGGCCGGCAACGCCGATCACGTCGGAATCGGATCCGATCTCGACGGCGGATTCGGGACGGAGCAAACCGCCACGGATCTCAATTCCATCGCCGACCTCGCGGGGCTGGAGGAACTGCTGGATAAGCGCGGCTACGACCAGGAATCCATCGATAAGATCTTCCATGGAAATTTCATTCACTTCCTGAGACAACACTGGAAGGAATGACTTCCTCGTTTATGACCGAGACGGTCATGCCACTCGAACTCCCGCCAACCTCATGAATAAAATTGATCTCACCGACAAAACCGCGGTCGTCACCGGGGCGGCTCGCGGCATTGGACGCGCCATCGCGGAGCGCCTGACCGCCTCCGGAGGGCGTTGCGCCATTTGGGACCGCGATGAAGCTGCAGCGGTCGCAACCGCCAACGAAATCGATGCAGCGATTCCCATCACGGTCGACGTCACCGACGCCGATTCGGTGCAAGCTGCCGCCGCCGCCACCCTCGAGCAGTGCGAGGGCGTCGATCTTCTCGTCAACAACGCGGGGATTGCCGGTTCCAGCAAGCTGCTCTGGGACTGCACGGCGGACGAGTGGCAGGAGGTTCTGCAGATCGATCTGTTCGGGGTCTTCCTTTGTTGCCGGACCCTCGTCCCCCAGATGATCGAGCGGGGGTATGGCCGCATCGTCAACATCGCCTCCATCGCCGGCAAGGAAGGCAACCCCAAGGCCTCCCACTACAGCGCCGCCAAGGCGGGCGTGATCGGGCTTACCAAGTCGCTCGCCAAGGAATGCGCGCAGAACGGCGTCCTCGTCAACTGCGTCACCCCCGCCGTGATCGAGACCGATATTCTCAAGCAAATTTCACAGGAGCACATCGACTACATGCTCTCCAAGATCCCGATGGCCCGTTTCGGCCTCACCGAGGAGGCCGCCGCCCTCGTGGCGTGGCTCTGCTCCGAGGATTGCTCCTTCAGCACCGGAGCTGTCTTCGACCTCTCCGGAGGCCGCGCCACTTACTGATGGACGGTGGGGATTTAGTGTACAGTGTACAGTGTTCAGTATTCAGTGCACAGGCGCAGAATACGGAACACCGCTTAATTCACGACATTCCTCAACGGCTTTCCCTGCAGGGCTCGCAAGACTTCGCGCGCGCCCTTGGTGCGGAACTCTTCGCTCCCTTCTTCACAATAGTAGGCGGAGTGCGGATTGAGCAAGAGGCGGTCGTGGGCGGGGTGATCAGGGTTGCGCCATGCCTCCAGGAGCGGTGAGTCGTCATCGGGCGGTTCCTTTTCAAGGACGTCGATCCCGGCTCCGGCGAGATGTCCGGAGGCGAGGGCCTCGATGACAGCCTCCGTGTCGATGATGCCACCCCGGGCGGTGTTGATGAGGAAAGTGCCGGTGGGCATCCGGGCCAGCTCGGCCGCACCGATCATGCCGCGGGTCTCGTCTGTGAGCGGACAGTGCAGGCTCAGGACGTAGGCTTGGGCGAGGAGGTCCTCGAGCCGGTCGGCGCGCCGCACCCCGAGGGCTTTCTCGATGCCATCGGGCAGATAGGGGTCATGGAACACGACCTCGAACCCGAAGCTCTTGGCGCGGAGGGCGGCTGCAGTGCCGATCCGTCCGCAACCCACGATGCCAAAGACGCGCCGCCGCAAGCGCGGAATGGGCGCGGCCGGCACCACGCTCCAGTCACCTTCTCCGCGACGCAGCCGGCTGTTCAGGAGATGGGTCCCGCGGGCCAGGGTCAGCGCCAGGCCGAGGGCGGAATCCGCCACCTCTTCCGTCCCGTAGTCGGGGACATTGCAGACCGGGATCCCGCGTTCGCGAGCCGCCGCGATGTCGACTCCGTCGTAACCGACCCCGGGGCGCACGATCAGCTTGCAGTTCCGCAGCCGCTCGATGCTGGTGCGTGTGAAGCGCAGGAAGTGGTACACCATCACAGCTGCAGCCTCCTCGATCCGTCCTTTCAGATCCTCTTCGCACGTGGCATTGAGGGCCGTCACCTCCGCCACGCCGTCGAGCACGCTCCGCTCGTGATCGAGCGGTTCGCTGATGAAATCGGTGACGACGACCTGGGGGAGGCTGCTCATGGTCCTACTTCAGCATCCCGCAGGCGCGAAGCACAGCTTCGTGCACGGCGAGGTCGTGCCGGGAATCCCACGCCAGTTTCTTTTCCCCGCGGATCACTCTGGCGAGATCGAGGAACTCGCCGTCGTAGCGGCCGGGGGACCTGGGTAACGCGATATCCTGAAAGCCCTGCTTGTATTTCCCCTGCGGTCGATCCAATCCCAGCCGCAGCGCCGGCGGTTCCAGGGGCCGGATCTCGCAGGTTCCCTGAGTGCCCGTCACCGAGAATTGCCGGCGAGGTCCGCCCAGCGGGTCGACGTGGTTGCAGCGAATCGTCGCGATCGCCTTGGGATAGTCGAAGACGCTCAGCTGGTTGTCGGCGAAGCTGTCCTTGCCGGGTGAGGTGCGGTGGTTGTACCCGGTCACGCCCTCCGACTTGCCGAGGACAGTCACGACCGCGTCGATCAGGTGGCAGGCCAGCTCGAAGGTGCCGCCGCCCTCGAAGCGGGCCAGGCGCTTTCGGCCGGAGTCGTTCATCTTCTTCCCGATCATCCCGGAGACTTCCGTGATCTCTCCCAGCCACCCGTCGCGCACCACCTGGAAGAGGAACACGAAGGCCGGATTATAACGAAACATGTATCCCATCTGGATCGTGAGATCGCGTTTTCCGGCCTCGGCATGCAGTTCCCGGCAAGTCTCCAACGACGGGCCGGCCGGCTTGTCGAGGTGGATGTGTTTTCCGGCCCGAAGGCAACGGAGCCCGGTGGGCACGAGCTGTTCGACTTCCGTCTCGACCGCCACCGCCTGCAGGCCCGCGGAGGCGAGGAGTTCCTCTTCGGTCATCCAGCGAAGTTCCCGATACCGATCGCCGAGCGCCTTGCGCCGATCCGCGTCCGGTTCCACCAATCCGACGAGTTCGAAGAGATCCGGATACCTTCGGATCGTATCGAGCTTGCCGAGGGCGTGGGCGTGCTTTGTCCCGATTTGGCCGATCCGGATCCGCGGATTTTGCTCATCGGCTGCGGTTGCGATGCGGCCGGCGGCGAAGGCTGCCGCGCCGGAAGCGAGAAAGGTTCGGCGAGTGGTTTGCTGATTCATTGTCGTCGGGATGATGCGATTCGAATCCGATCGCCACGGGCGGGGCGATCCAATCACAACGGATACTGAAGGCTGGAAGACGGATTGCGAAAAAAATGTGCCGAATCGATCCCTGGGGCGTCAGATTGTGGGATGTCTTTTCCCAAGAGCGGAGCAATTCTTCTTGCTGCGATGTTTGGCCTTCCGGTCTGGGCACGGAGCGGGACAAAAAATGGCGATCCGAAGGGAAAGCTGCGCGGAGCATTGTTTTGTCTCGCTTCCTATGCGCAGAAGATCAACCCGGAAAATCCCAAGGACCTGGTCGAAGCGTTCTTCGAGTCGCCCGGGATTTCCGCGCGGGCGCTGACCGGGCTGGGCAGGGTTTCGTTTCCGATCCAGACCGCGAACCAGGACGTGCAGAAGTGGTTCAACCAGGGGGTGGCTTGTCTGCACCTGCTCATGGACGAGGAGGCGGAGCGGGCGTTTCGCCAGGTCATCACGCTCGATCCGGAGGCTGCGCCTGGATACTGGGGGCTCGCCCTGGCGAATTTCGACCAGGCGGGACGCGGCGCCTTTTTCGCGCGGCTGGCGGCAGGCAAGATCAGGGACGAGACCTCTCCCTCGGCGCGGAAGGAAATCGAATCGCTGGCCAGGTTTTTCTCCGACCCATCGGGCGCCCTGCCGGAGCGCTTGCAGATGTTCGCCTCCGATCTTGAATCGATCGCGCGGGATCATCCCGACCACCCGGAGGCCAAGGCCCTCCTCTTCCGGCAGCTCGTGTTGAACGAGGTCCGTGGGCGGGTGCCGCTCCGCCGTGCCGAGGCGGCCGATCGCCTCGCGGTGGAAGTGCTTGCCGGCAACCCCGCCCACCCGTGCCAACACCTGCGGCGACTCCTCTGGAAGAAGCATCGTCCCACCCAGCTCACGGAGGCCGGGCTTCTCGACCCCGCCGGCATTGCGAGCGCTGCCCCCGCTCTGGCGTGGCGCATTCTCGGCGAAGCGCAGCAGGCCGCCACGCAATGGGAGGCCAGCGCCGCTTCCCTGGTGAAGGCGGTGGAGACGGCTCGGTCGGATCGGGAAGGATGGTTCGATCGCCCGGTGCGCAGTCCGAGTTTCAGCGACGACTGCGTGGCCCTCATCGAGGCGCTGAGCAAGCTGGGCCGCCCCGCGGAAGCGCTCGACCTGGCCGAGGCCATGATGGCGCAAGCCCTGCCCGGCACAGTGGCGAGCGATAAGACGCGCGAATCGTTTTGGTGGTCGATCTATGCGCAGGGTGCCTGGTCGTATGCGCTGGTGTGTCACGAGCACCGCCTCATGGACCGGCTGGCGGCGAAGATGATTGAGGTCGGGGCTCTCATCGATGGCCTGCCGTCGGCCGACAAGCTCCGCGAGGAAGTCGCGATGTGGACAGAGCGGAACAGGTTCGGACGGAACCACGATCTCTCCCCGGAAGCCTGGGCTCACGACTCCCTGGCTACCGGTAGCTGGGAAGGGGCCCTCAATTCCCTCGTCAGCGTGCCGGAGTCCCGCCGTTCCGCCTTTCTCCCCAAGGCCCTCGCGATCATCGCGCATTACAAAGCGGGCAACGTGTTGGAGGCCCGTTCCGCCTTTGACCGCGAGTTTCGTCGGCAGGCCGGCGCCGCCACCTCCCCGCTGCGCGATCACCCGGCCTTGCGGGAAGTCGCGGCGCTTTGCCGGATCGGACCGGCGTGGCCGTTGCCGGCCGGTCCGGAATCGACCAGGCTCACCGCCTCGGTCCACAACCTCTCCGGTGACCTCCGGAAATCGTGGCCGGTCGCGCCGGAGTTTTCGCTTCCCGATGGCAAGGGCACCCGGGTCGACCTCGCATCCTTTCGAGGCAAGCCGGTGGTCCTGATCTTTTTTCTCGGTGCGGGCTGCTACCAGTGCATGGAGCAACTCGTGAAGTTTCTTCCCCTGGCCGAGGCCTACCGCCGGGCCGGCATCTCGGTGGTGGCGATCAGCCCCGACCCGGTCGCGCTCCTGGAGCACTCCATCCCCGCCGCAAGGCGCGGCAGCCAACCGATCCCCTTTGCCGTTCTCTCCGACGAGAAACTCGCGGTGTTCAAAGATTACTTCGTCTTCAACGAATTTGAAGCTCGTCCGCTCCACGGCACGGTGCTGATCGATCCGGAGGGAAGGGTGCGCTGGAGTCACATCGACAACCGGCCGTTCACGGATCCGACGTGGCTCCTCGGCGAAGCGCAGCGGGTGATTCCCTGAATGACGGGGCTTCCCGGGGATCCTCGCGCCGGAATCATGTGTTGAAAGTTGTCGCCGCACCTGCGAGCTTCAACAATCCGGTTTGTCGTCCGGGTTTAAATTCAACCGTACCAACGAAATGAAGAGAGGAAAGAATGGGTGCCGTCTTCGGAGGGTGTGGCTCGTGGCAAGCCTGGCCGGGGGGGTGCTCCCCGTGCTCGGCGAGGGCGCTGCAGCCGGGCTGCAGGCGTGGCTCAGCCTGGAACAAGACTGGAAGCACGATCTGGAGGCGCCGGTCATCGCGCTCGGCTCCGAGCAGGAATTTGACGGCGCTTCCGTCCTCGCGACCGCCGTCTCGATGGCCAACACCAGGGCCCCGAAATTCTGGTACACCGGTGCGCAGGGGAATGGAGAGGAGCGGGTCTTCCGGCTGGGCGTGGCCTCGACCGGCGATTCGGTCACCTGCCGCAAGGAGGGCGCGGTTTTTAAAATGCCCGACGGGAAGAGCTCCATCCTGGACATCTCGACCTTGCGCAACCGGGACGGCTGGGCCTGGCGATTCGGGCGCACCGGGGCGTTCCTCTACTTCACCGCCACGCGATTCGACCAGGGCCCGCCCCGCTACGCCATTCACGAGATCCACAGCGGTGACGGCAGGAGCTGGTCGGCGCCATCGCCAGTTCTTCTGCAGAACGCCTCTTCGCCCGAGGTGATGAGGGACGGCAACGACTTCCGCATGTGGTTCAACGACACCTCGCGGGATCCGTGGGTGATTCGTCATGCGGCCTGCGATACAGACACGGCCAAGTGGACGATTGGAGAATGGAAAGTGACGCCGGGCGTGGTGCTCAAGGCGGATCAACCCTGGGAGTCGGGCGCCTTGCGCAGCCCCGTCGTTCTCAAGGTCAATGACCTCTACCAGCTGTGGTACGTCGCCGATGTCAAGGGGCAGGCAGGAGAAACCGCGCTTGGATTCGCGGTGAGTGCAGACGGATTGAAGTGGACCAAGCACCCGCAGAATCCCGTCTTCCGCCCGGGGAAGAACGAGGCGATCTCCCATCCGACCGTGAAGCGAATGCCGGGCGGCGAGTTCCGGATCTGGTATGCCAGCCGGCCCACCACCGCACCGGACTACCAAGCCACCGGCATCAGGACGATCGTCTGGAAACCGGGGAAGCCTCTCCCGATCGCGGCTGTCACGACCTCTCCGGCCGATCCCGACGAATTCAAGAAGTGGCGCGACGAGAGGCGGGCTGCCATCACGAAGATGTTCGCGATTCCTGCCGGGCGGGTTCCGCTCGACGCGGAAAAGCGTGGGGAATACGAGCAGGACGGGATCGTGATCGAGCGGTGGGTATTCACCACCGAGCCCGGCTCCCGGGCACCGGCCCTGCTCTACCGGCCGAAGAAGCCGAAGGGAAAAATGCCGGCCATTGTGATGACCTTCGGTCATGGTGACAGCAAGAGCGCCTGGTATTGCCAGTACGCGGGGCAAGTCTACGCCAAGCTGGGACTGGCCTGCCTGGCGGTCGATCCGATCGGCTCCGAAGAACGACATCCCGCCGGAGTGCGGGCCATCGGGGCCCGCGGGCACGACAAACCCTATTCTCTCATCGAACGCTCGGAAGCCGCCAACCGGCGCATCATGGGAAAGTTGGTCTTCGACTTCATGCGCGGCATCGATTTCCTGGGAGAGCGCCAGGACATCGACCAGGATCGGATCGGGGTGGCCGGCAATTCGCTTGGCGGTGCGGAGGCGACCTGGCTGTCGATCGTGGAACCACGGATCAAGATCGCGGTGGTGTCGGGCTGGGGGTACGCGGAGAACCTTCTCTATTCCGGGAAGGACTGCACGCGTCTTCCCAACATGTGGCTGCGGGAACGGATGTCGTGGCTCGACGCGATGCTGCTCTCCGCTCCGAACTGCGAGGTCTTCTTCGTCAACGGCGCGGAAGATTTTCATTACGTCCTGGCATGGGACTACCTCGGTCGGCTCGCGTCCGAGTCCGGCCGGATCCTGACGAATCTCGGGATGTCTCCGAACACCTTCACGTGGACGGAGCCGGAGGCCACGCACCGCCCCTTCCACATTCACAAGGAGGCGCTCAAGTGGATTCACGAGCGCCTCGGCACGCCCGACATGACCTTGAAGGAAATCGAGGATCTTTCCACCGCGATTGGCGGCGAGTGGTGCAAGGCGAATGGATTTCGGATCGAGGGATTCTACGCTTCCATCAAGAGCCAGGCCGGCTGCCGGCTGCCGGACCTTGGCTTGCGCCGCATCCCACCGAATGAATTGCTCTGCCTGAAACCGGAAGAACTCGGGAAGCCCGAATTTACAATTGAAGGATGGCTGGACAAGGTGGAGAAAGATCCGCCCGTTCCGGCCCGTGAATAGACTGCGATGAGATTGCGATCCCCGAAGATCCCCTGGCGCGGACTGCTGGGTGCTCACGCCCTGGGGATTTTCCCGCTCGCGGCGGGGGAACTTGTTTTCGAGACCGACGTGCGACCGATTCTCAAGGCCGCTTGTTTTCATTGTCATGGAGAAGCGGGGGAAAAGAAGGGGGGGCTCGATATCCGCCTGGTGCGGCTGATGCTGCAGGGTGGCAAATCGGGCCCGGTGCTGACTCCCGGCGACCCGGAGGCCAGCTTGCTCTGGGAGAAGCTCGCGGCCGACAAGATGCCCAAGGGCGAGAAAAAGCTCTCCACCGACCAGAAGGACAAAATCCGCGGTTGGATTGCGCAGGGCGCGAAGACGGCCCGGCCGGAACCGGAGAATCCGGAAGAGGCCCGCTTCACCTTGGAAGAACTGGCGCACTGGGCCTACCAGCCGGTCGTGGAGGTTCGGTCGCCGGCCGGGGAACCCTCTCCCATTGATGCCTTTGTCGCGGCGAAGCTGGCCGCGAATGGCCTGCACTTCTCGGAGCAGGCGGATCGCAGGACGCTGATTCGCAGGTTGAGCTTTGGCGTCACCGGCCTGCCTCCCACCGCCGACGAGGTCGAGGCCTTTGTCAATGATGTCGCGCCGGGAGCGTATGAGCGGCTGGTGGATCGCCTGCTGGCCTCCCCCCAGTATGGAGTGCGGTGGGCGAGGCATTGGCTGGACACGGCCGGCTACGCGGAGTCGGACGGCAATGCCCTCAACGACCCGAAGCGGGCCCAGGCCTGGCGCTACCGCGACTACGTGATCGAGTCCTTCAACAAGAACAAGCCGATCAACGAGTTCATCGTCGAGCAGCTGGCCGGTGATGAGTTGATCGAGGGGGAGGTCAAGGTCGACGAAGCCCGTCACCTCGAACTGCTGACTGCGACCGGATTCCTCCGCATGGCGCCCGACGGCACGCAATCGAGCAATTCCCTCATCGACCGCAACACGGCGGTGGCGGCATCGATGCAGGTGGTGAGCACCAGTTTGCTGGGAACCACGGTCGGCTGCGCGCAGTGCCACGATCACAAGTACGATCCGATCGGGATCGACGACTACTACAGCTTCCGTGCCATCTTCGATCCGGCATTTCCGCTCAACAACTGGAAGCAGCCCGCCAATCGCCTGGTCGACATGACTTCGGCGGAGGTGCGGGCGGAGCGGGACAAGATCGAGGCGGAGGCGAAGAAACTGGAGGAGGAGCTCAAGGAACGTCGCCACGCCCACTGTGCCGGGATCCTGGAGAAAAAACTGGAGGATGTGCCCGAAGAGGTGCGAGAAGCGACGCGCAAGGCGGTCTTCACGAATGAAAACGAGCGCACTGCCGAGCAAAAGCAACTCCTCGAAAACCACCCCATGGTGAAGCCGGTCGATTTCATCAGCGGCCTGCTCGTCGAGTACGATGGCGCGGCGAATGCCGAGTTCGAGAAGGAGAAAAAGAAGATCGAGGAAGTGCGCGCCAGGAAACCGCCGCTGCGCATGATCATGGCCACCACCGAGCCGCCCGGGGAGATCCCGGTGAGCAAAGTGTTCTTCCGGGGGAACCCGGAGAGTCCCCGCCTCGAGGTCGCGCCCGCCGAACTGATGGTGCTGCGGCGGCACCGGCCGGAGCTGAAACTGCCGCGAAACGACGAGGGCCGCAAATCGACGGGGCGCCGCCTGGCCTATGCGCGGCAATTGACGGACGGCTCGCACCCGTTGACGGCACGGGTCTTTGTCAACCGGGTGTGGATGCACCACTTCGGGCGCGGGTTGGTCGCGACGCCGGGGAACTTCGGCCTTTCGGGAGAGAAGCCGTCCCATCCCGGGCTCCTCGATTGGCTGGCAGCGGACTTTGTGAAGAACGGGTGGGACCTGAAGCGAATTCACCGCATGATTCTTCACTCGAAGACCTACCGGCAGCGCTCCCAGCGCCGGCCCGACCACGACCGGACCGACCCGGAGAATGCGCTTCTCGGCCGGGCCAACCTGCGGCGCCTGGAGGCCGAGGCGATCCGAGACGCCCTCCTTTCGGTGACGGGCAAACTCAGCGCGACGCTCGGAGGTCCGGCCAGTCCGGTCAGTGCGAATGGCGAGGGCAAAGCGGTCATCGGCGGCGACAAATTCCGCCGGAGCGCCTTCGTGGAGGTGCAGCGCCGCCTGCCGCTGAACATGCTGGAGACCTTCGACCAGCCGGTCATGACGCCGAACTGCGCCCAGCGCCGCCAAACCACGGTGGCGACCCAGGCTTTGTGGTTTCTCAACGACCAGGAACCGGTGGAGTACGCCGGGGCCCTGGCGAGCTCGTTGATCGGTCAAAGCGAGTTCGGTTCGGTGCGATTGGCCCGGCTTTATCTTTCCCTTTTTGCGGAGCTGCCTACCGTCGATGAACTGCAAACCTGCGAGAAGTTCCTGGCCGAGCAGCGGGGTCATTTCGCGATGGCGGATCCCAAAGCGGACGCCGACCATCGGGCCCTCGCGTCGCTCTGCCACGTCCTGCTGGCCTCCAACCGGTTTTTGTACATCCCCTGAACGATCATGGACAAACGCTCTATCACGCGCCGGCATTGGCTCCGCTCCTCCTCCTTCGGACTTGGCGGGGTTGCAGCCTCGTGGCTTCTGAAGCAGGACGGCCTGCTGGCGGAAGAAGTGAATCCTGCGCTCGAAAAGCCGGAGCTGGAACCGGTGGTCCACGATCTCCTCCCGAAGCAACCGGGGCGCGACCCGCAAGCCCGGGCCATGATTTCGATGTACATGCTGGGAGGTCCGAGCCAGATCGACCTCTTCGATCCGAAACCCGAGCTGGTCAAACGCAACGGCCAGAAATTCGAGGGCAAGCTCGTATGGGACAACGCCGCCCAGGCGAGCCGTGAGATCCTGGGGCCGTTGTGGAAGTTCAATCATTATGGCGAGTGCGGCATGGAGATGTCGGAAAAGCTGCCTCATCTCGGGTCGATCGCGGACGAGATCACGCTCATCCGCTCCATGCGCACGGGATCCAACAACCACGTCCCCTCCAACCGCGCCCTCACCACCGGAGCGCCGGTCGGAGGGCGCCCGGTGCTTGGGAGTTGGCTGCTGAACGCGCTGGGCAGCGAGTCGCAGAATCTTCCCGCTTACGTCGCCCTGACCGATCCGCGGGGACTGCCGCAGCAAGGAAACGAGAACTGGAGCCAGGGCAATCTGCCCTCCGTCTACCAGGGCACGATGGTCCGGTCCACGGAGCCACGCATTTTCAATCTCGACTCCCCGGCGCACCTGCGGGGGCAACCACGGCAGGCGCAGCTCGGTCTCCTCGAAAAGTTGAACCGCGAGCATCTCGCCCGCCATCCCGGCGAAAGCGATTTGGAGGCACGGCTTGCCAGCTACGGTCTGGCGGCGCGGATGCAGGGCGCCGCCAGGGAGGCCTTCGACCTCGCCAGCGAACCCGAGTCGATCCGCAAGATGTACGGAATCGACCAGGATAAAACGAAGGACTACGGCACACGCTGCCTGATCGCGCGAAGATTGGTGGAGCGTGGCGTGCGCTTCGTCCAGATCTTCGCCGCAGGTCAGAACTGGGATCACCACGGATCGATCCAGACCGCCCTCCCGGACCGCTGCGCGGAGATCGACCAACCGGCCGCAGCCCTGGTCAGCGACCTCAAGCAGCGAGGACTGCTCGACAGCACCATCGTGCACTGGGGCGGAGAGATGGGGCGCCTGCCCGTGATCCAGTTCCGGAGCGGAAAAACGAATCGCGAGGCGGTCGGGCGCGACCATAACACCTACGGCTTCAGCCAGTGGGTGGCGGGCGGCGGCTTCCGCAAAGGCTACGTGCACGGCGCGACGGATGAGTTTTCCCACCACGCCGTGGAAGGCATCGTCAATCACTACGACTGGCTGGCCACGATCCTGCACCAGTTCGGACTGGATCACCGCCGGCTGAAATTCCGCTCCGGGCCGCGGGACATCCGTCTCGTCGAGGAAAGCGAGGCGCGCGTGGTTACGGAGTTGCTGGGGTAGGTCTTTTGCCATGAATGCCATCAGGTCTCTCATCGTCACACTCCTGTTTGCTGGGATGTTCGCGGCATCTTCCCTGGGCGGGGAAAAGAAGGAGGAGGCACTCTTCGTGGCGAGTCCGCTGACCGTGCCGGGCGCCTTCACGCCCGGCATCGAGGGACCGGCCTGCGATGCGGCCGGCAATGTCTACGCGGTGAACTTCGGGAAGGAAGGGACGATCGGCCGGGTGACGCCGGACGGCAAGGCGGAGGTCTACGCCGAACTGCCGGAGGGCAGTGTCGGGAACGGGATCCGCTTCGATCGCAAGGGCGTGATGTTCATTGCCGACTATACGAAGCACAACGTGCTGAGGATCGACCCCAAAACGCGCAAGGTCGCGGTGTTTGCCCACGAGGTTGCCATGAACCAGCCCAACGACCTCGCGATTGGACCGGACGGCACGCTCTATGCCAGCGATCCGGCCTGGAGCAAGGGAACGGGGCAGCTCTGGCGAATTGGCCGCGACGCCAGGGTCACGCTTCTTGCCGGCGGGATGGGAACCACCAACGGCATCGAAGTCAGCCCGGACGGCAAGTCGCTCTACGTGAACGAGAGCGTCCAGCGCAACGTCTGGGCCTTCTCCATCACCAAGTCGGGGAAACTGGAGAACAAGCGCCTCATCAAACAGTTCCCCGATTTCGGGTTTGACGGCATGCGTTGCGACATCGACGGCAATCTCTACATCACCCGCCACGGCAAAGGCACCGTCGTCAAGATGACGCCTGCAGGCGAGATCCTGCGCGAAGTCGACGTTCTCGGCACCAAGCCGAGCAACCTGTGCTTCGGCGGCCCGGACGGCCGGACGGTCTACGTCACGGAAGTCGATCACACCCGCCTGGTCACCTTCCGCGCCGACCGGCCCGGCCTGGCGTGGCAGCGCTGGCAGGAAGCCGGGAAAATCGAGGTACCCGTAGATGACAAGCAACCCGGCGCCGACCTCTCATGGCTTCCCGTGCCGCGGGATCAGATTCGGACCTACACCGCCTATCGTGCGGCAGGCAAGATCACGATCGATGGAAAACTCGATGAGGCGGCGTGGAAGCTCGCGCCACGGTCGCCGAAGTTTGTCGATATCATCACCGGGAAGGGGACAGAGTATTCGACCCGGGCTGCGGTCCTCTGGAACGACGACTTTCTTTACGTCGGATTCGAAATAGAGGAACCCGACGTGCAGGCAAGGCTGAAGGAGCGGGATGCGCCGATCTATTCCGAAAACGACGTCGAGGTATTCATCGCGGGCGCGGGCGGGTACTACGAACTCGAGATCAATGCGCTCGGCACCCTGTATGAGGCCTTCTTTGTCTGGAAGAACGCCTATGAAAGCGGAGGGTTCGCGGCGGACCCGTCCTTTCGCCGCGAAGGGGAAGGGGTGATCGACTTCAACGGGGTCGGGTTCAAGACGCACCCCCGCGGCAAGCGGACCGGTTTCATGAGCTGGGATTTCCCCGGGCTCCGGTCCGCGGTGCACGTCGACGGCACCCTGAACGACGACTCCGACAAGGACCAAGGCTGGAGCGTCGAGTTCGCGTTCCCGTGGAAAAGCGCCGGCATGCGCGCCCTGGCCCGCGCCGACCAGCGTGCCGTCCCGCCGAAAAACGGCGACACCTGGCGCATGGACTTTTCGCGATTCAACAAGAAGAAGCACGGCGATGGCGACTCCGGCGGATGGGTCTGGAGCCGGCATGGCGTGTGGGATTCGCACCTCCCCGAATGTTTCGTCAGGATCACTTTCTCGGAAAAAGCGCCGAAAAAGTAGTTCGGCGCGAGGATCGGGTCGAAATTCGGCGCCTCCTCGCTTTGTTCGTGAAATACGCGTCCCGACGGGCGAGGTTTCTACCCATGCTGCGATTGCGAACGCCCTGCTGCCGCGCAGCCCCGCGCGGTGTCGCGATCGCTTTGCTTGTCATCGCCGGCGGGATCCACGCGGTGGCGGAGAAGGAGGGCGTCGAGCGCGGCCGACCCTGGGCGTTCGGTCCCATCGCGGAGGTGCAGCCGCCGGAGGTCGCGGCGCGGGAGTGGGTCCAGTCGCCCATCGACCGATTCGTCCTCGCCAGGCGGGAGAAGGCGGGGCTCGTCCCGGTGGCACCGGCGGACAAGCACACCCTGATCAGGCGCGCCAGCTTCGGGCTGACCGGCCTGCCGCCCACCCCCGACGAGATCGAGGCCTTTGTGAACGATCGTTCCCCGGAGGCCTTTGCGAAGCTGGTCGAGAGACTTCTCGCTTCGCCCGCTTACGGCGAACGCTGGGGGAGGCATTGGCTCGACGTGGCGCGCTACGGCGACTGCAATGGTGCGGACGAAAGCAAGCCGTTTCCCAACGCCTACCGCTATCGGAACTACGTCATCGAGGTCTTCAACCGCGATCTTCCGTTCGACCAGTTCGTCCGACACCAGATCGCCGGTGATTTGTTGGACCCGACCGCGGACCACCGCGGCCTGCACCCGCTGACCGGAACCGGCTTCCTGGTCCTGGGCACCAAGATCGTGGCCGAAAAGGATCAGCCCAAGATGTTCGCAGACATCGTCGATGAGCAGATCGACACTCTGGGCCGGGCCTTCATGGGGATCTCACTTGGTTGCGCGCGCTGCCACGACCACAAGTTCGACCCGGTCTCTACGAAAGATTACTATGCGCTGGCGGGCATCTTCCACAGCACCCGCACCATGGCGAGTGGCGGACAGTGGCTCGAACGCCCGCTCAAATCGGCCGAATCCCACCAGGAAAAAGTGCGCCACGTGGGGGAAGTCGCGGCGCTCGAAGCGAAGCTGGCGGCGCTCCGGCAGAAGGCGGGGGAAGCCCTCCCGGCGGGACAATCCGCCCTCGAGTTCGAGGCGGAAACTTTTGCGCGGGGCAACCTTGTCATCGACATGGACCGCTATGGAAAAGGGATCGGCATCATCGGCGACGTGACCGCGGAGGCCGACTGGGCGGAGTGGGATGTCACCACGGCCCGGGCCGGCAAACACATCGTGCAGTTTCGTTACGCCGCGGCGGTCGCCCGGCCGGGGCGGATCCTGCTCAACGGAGCGGAGGGCAAGGCCAATGCGATGGGGCAGGTCACCGGCGGCTGGATGCCGGCTAACCAGCGCTGGTTCACCGAGGGCGTGTTCCCGTTCATCGCCGGCGTGAACGTGCTCCGTTACGAGAATCCCAGGGTGATGTCCCACCTCGACAAGGTGCGGATCCTTCCGCTCAACGCCGAGTCCGAAGCGTATCTTGCCCGCCGGAAGGAGATCGAGGCGTTGGAGCATGCGCTCGCGGAGCTTGGCAAGAAGGTGCCGAAACCGGTGACTGTCATGGCGGTCGAGGAGGGCAAGGTCCGCGATGTAAAAGTCCACCTGCGCGGCAGCCACCTCGAACTGGGAGACGAGGTGCCGCGGCGCTTTCCAGAGGAGATCGCGGGGGCCCGGCAGGAAGCGCTGCCGGCCGACCAGAGCGGCCGCCTCCAACTCGCGGAGTGGCTCACCGACCCGCAGCACCCGCTGACGGCGCGCGTCATCGTGAACCGCGTGTGGCGGTGGCATTTCGGGCAGGGCCTCGTTCGCACCCCCAACAATTTTGGCGTCCGCGGTGAGCCTCCCACCCATCCGGCCCTCCTCGATTTCCTCGCCACCCAATTCATGCGGGACGGCTGGTCGATCAAGGCCCTCCACCGGAGAATTCTCGCTTCCGGAACCTATCAGCTCTCGAGCGTGCACAATCCGGACGCGGCCCGGGCCGAGCCCGAGAACCGGCTCCTCTGGAGGTTCAACCGGCAACGACTCGAAGCCGAAGCGATCCGCGATGCGGTGCTCGCGGTGGCGGGGCAGCTCGATCGTCGGACCGGGGGGGCGCCCCTCACCCTCGGCACCTACAATCTCTCGCCGGCCGACCTCGAGAAGAACCGCAGATTCTACGAGACCTCGGTCCGGCGCAGCGTCTACCTCCCGGTCCTTCGGACCAACGTGTACGAATTCCTGACGCTCTTCGATTTTTCCAATCCCGATTTCAGCGAAGGCCACCGCGTGTCCACCACCGTTCCGACCCAGGCGCTCCTGATGATGAACAGCGAGATGTATGCCCTTCGTGCCCGCCAGGCTGCCGTGCGCCTGCTCGCCGACGAGAAACTTGGCGACGACGGTGGACGTCTGCGCCACGCCTACCTGACCTTTTTCGGCCGCCGCCCGGAACCCGCCGAGATCACCCGGGCGGTCACGTTTCTCCGAACCTATCGTGAGACCGGCAACAATGTGAGCGAAGAAGATGCGTGGGCTGCGCTCTGTCAGACTTTCTTTGCTTCGAACGAATTCGTCTACCTGAACTGATGAGCTCCCGGAGACATATGCTGAGTTCGGTCGCCGCGGGATTCGGCGGGTTCGCGCTCAATGGAACCCTGGGGCTCGAGGCGATGGCGGCGAGTGCCTTCAATCCGCTCGCCCCGAGAGAGGCCCGGTTCCCGGCCCGGGCCAGACGGGTCATCTTCCTCTTCATGCAAGGGGGGCCGTCGCAGGTCGATACCTTCGACTACAAACCCCGCCTGGCGAAGGAGGACGGCAAGCCCCCGCCATTCAAGCGGGCGCGGGTGCAGTTCGCCAAGCGCGGCAACCTGATGCGCTCGCCCTGGGAATTTCGCCAGGTCGGGGAGAGCGGGCTCTGGATGAGCGAGCTCTGGCAGCATCTTCCCTCCGTCGCCGACGAGCTGTGCATGATTCACTCCGTCTGCGAGACGAACGTGGCGCACGGCGGGGCGACCATGAAACTGCACTGTGGGGACGAGGTGTTCGTCCGCCCCTCGATGGGATCGTGGGTCAGCTACGGCCTCGGGACCGAGAACCGCGACTTGCCGAGCTTCATCACGATCTGTCCGTCCAGCGTGCACGGCGGAGTCAACAATTTCGGCGCCGCCTTTCTGCCGGCCATTCACCAGGGCGTGCCCCTGGGAACCCCGGGCTATCCGAACACCCTGGCAAAGAACGCCAAGTTCCACCATATGGATCCCGGTGGCAAGACCGCCGCGCAACAACGGCTGCAACTGGATCTGCTCGGGCAGCTGGACGAGCGCCAGCGCGCGGTGTTCGGCGCGGATGAAAAACTGGAGTCTCGTATCCAGTCCTTCGAGCTCGCATTCCGAATGCAGCGAGCGGCGCCGGAATTGCTGGACATCTCCGCCGAGAGCAAGACAACGCGCGCTCTTTACGGGCTGGATGACAAGACGACGGAAGACTTCGGCCTGCAATGCCTGCTGGCCCGGCGCCTTGCCGAAAGCGGGGTGCGCTTCATCCAGGTCAACCACTCCCACTCCCTGCGCACGATGGGGATTCCGAACAACGAACAGTGGGACCAGCACACCCACCTGAAGGCGGGCCACGAAATCAACGCCGCCCAGGTCGACAAGCCCATCACGGGGTTGCTCAAGGATCTCAAGTCGCGCGGCCTCCTCGACGATACCCTCGTGCTCTGGGGCGGCGAGTTTGGCCGGACCCCCACTTCCGAGTCGAACAAGGCCGGGAAGGGAAAAAACGTCGGGCGCGACCACCACACTCACGGGTTCACGATGTGGATGGCGGGCGGGGGCGTGAAAGGCGGCTTCCGCTACGGCGCCACCGACGAGTTCGGCTACTACGCGGTCGAAAATCCCGTCACGATCCACGACCTTCACGCCACCATGCTCCACCTCCTCGGGATCGACCACACGAAGCTCGAATTCCACTACGGCGGGCGCGACTACCGCCTGACGGATGTCTACGGCGAGGTGGCCAAGGGCGTCATTTTGTAGATGATCGCTCCCGGATCCGGTAATACGGAACTTGCCTTGGTTTTACGGCCCCGAACTCCTAGCCTCGCGGATCGACAGCCACTCCGAACCGCAAAACTACCCACCGCCGCCCGAGGCACTCCGCCGTCTTCGGCTGCGGAGCTTCTGGCTCTTCTTTGGACCCGGGGCAATCGTGGCGTGCGTCACAATCGGAAGCGGCGAGACCGTGTTCGCTTCGCGTGGGGGGGCGATTTTCGGTTACGCCTTGCTCTGGTGCTTCGTGCTGAGCGCCTTGGTGAAGGCCGTCCAGGTTTACTCCGCCACCCGTTTCATGGTCCTCACCGGGGCGCATCCACTGGAAAGCTGGGCCAAGATGCCGGGCCCGAAGAACTGGCTGGTCTGGTTCATGGCGATGGTGGCGATCGCCTGGATGCCATTCTGGCTGGGTGGCGGATTACCGAGGATGCTTGGCGATTTCATGAACTCGCTGCTCGGGTCTCCGGATGCAGATGCCGCCCAGCGGGCCTTCTTCGGACGCATCTGGGGGACCGTCTTCATCGTGGTGGCTATCACCATGACGCTGGTTCAAGGCTACGGGTTCCTCGAGAAGGCGCAGACCGCCATGGTGGCGATCCTGTTGGTATGCATGCTTGTCGCCGCCGCTACCTGCCATCCCGATTTCGCGGCGATGCTGAACGGCATAGTCACTCCACGGATTCCTGAATACGAAGAGTGGATCAAGGAGTTCCCAAAGATCGCCAAGCGTGATCGGCTCGTGGAAGTGGTCGTCTACCTGGGCGCGATCGGGGGAGGAACCCAGGATTATCTCGGCTACCTCGGAATGATGCGGGAGAAAGGCTGGGGGATGATCGCGGCGGCCAAAGCGGGTCCCTCCCTCGGCAGGGACACGATCGACGGCTCTCCCGAAAACATTCGGCGCGCCAGAAGCTGGATGCGTGCCCCGCAGCTCGATACGGGGATCTCGTTCGGCGTGATGCTGATTTTCACGCTCTGCTTCGCGGTCCTCGGAGCCGCAATCCTGCATCCGCAGCAAATTGTGCCGGAAGGGAGTCAATTGCTTACTCACCAGGCCGATTTCCTGGTGCGCCCGGATCAGTCGGAATTCCTGCAATCCCTGCTGGTGTGGGTCTATCGGACGGGAGTCTTCTTCGCGATCTTCGGAACGATCTACGGGGCCTACGAACTCTACACCCGCACCATCCGCGAGTGCCTGACGGCCGCGATTCCCAGGTTACGAAGCGTCCCACTGGTAAAATTCCGGATCGCGACGGTCCTGTGGTGCGGCATTCCGGGACTCCTCCTGCTCTGGCTGACCACCAAAGATCCGGTCGCGATCCTCACCCCGGCTGCCATCGTTTCCTCGACCTTCGGGTGCGGAGTGTGGTGTTTCGCGATGCTCTGGTCGGACAAGAAGCATCTTCCCCAGGCGCTCCGCATGCCGGTCGCGCTGCGGGTGGGCGTGATTTTTTCCGCGGTGGTGCTGAGCGTTCTCGGGGTCGTTGCTTTCTACAAGCAGTACTTCTGATCGGCGATGTCATCGGCCCGACCCACGATCGCGCTCGGCTCGCTCTTCATCGAGTGCAACCAGCTCGGCGGGGTGCCGACCGGTCTCGGCGGCTTCGAGAGGTGCGAGTTACGGCGCGGGGCTGAGGTCCTGGCGCCCTCGTCGGGGGTGGTGGGCGGAATGCTGAAGGTCCTGCAAAATCGCGGCGCCCGCCCCGCGCCCCTGTTGGTGGCGACAGCCTGTCCGGGGGGAGCGCTGACCGCCGACTGCTACGCGACCTTGAAGGCGGAGTTGTTGGATGGTCTCCGGTCCGCCCTGCCGGTCGATGGACTGCTCCTCGCGCTGCACGGGGCCGCCGCGGCGGAGGGCGTCGGCGATCTCGAGGGGGACCTGCTGGCCGCAGTGCGGGACATCACCGGGCCGGAGCTGCCCGTGGTCGCGACGCTCGATCTGCATGCCCACGTCACCGCGCCGATGGTGGAACTGGCCGATGCCTTGATCGCGTGGGAAACCTATCCTCACCGCGATGCCTTCGCGACCGGCGAACGAGGGGCGAGAATGATTCTCGAGATCGTCGACAAAAAGGTGCGGCCGGTCATGGCGATGGCGAAAGTGCCGCTCCTGACCGGATCGGTGCACGGCAATACGGAGGGCGAAGGCCCCTTCGCGGAGGTCATGCGCAAGGCAAAGTCCTGGGAGGGACGGGGACCGATCCTCTCCACCAGTGTTTTTCACGTCTACCCTTACCTCGATCTTCCCGGCATGGGGTCCGGGGGGCTGGTCATCACCGACAACGACCGGGAGCGCGCCGCGGAGTTCGCGGTCGAGCTGGCGGAACTCTATTGGGGAAAACGGTTCGCAATGGAACCCGAGGTCCACCCTCCGTCCGAGGCGATTCGCCGTGGCCTTGCCATCGAGGGCGGGCCGGTTCTGCTGGTCGAAACGGCAGACTGCTGTGGCGGCGGGGCCACCGGCGACAGCGTGGCGAGCTTGAAGGCACTGCTCGCGTGTGACATCGACGACCTCTGCCTCGTCCCCGTCGTCGACCCTGCCGCCGCGGCTCTCTGTCACCGGCACCGCGTCGGCGACACCCTGGCGCTCGCGCTCGGTCACCAGCTCGATCCGCGTTGGGGAAAGCCCGTCGAACTGACGGTTGAGTTGCTGGCCCTGAGCGACGGGTGCTTCGCGTACTCCGGTGGTATCTGGGCCGGGCAAACCGGCGAGATGGGGCCGTCCGCGGTAGTGAAGGCCGGCGGGATCGAGATCCTCGTCATGTCGAACCCGACATACGACTGGGCCGACGAACAATTCCGCGCAGTGGGAATGTCGGTCGAGAAGGCGAAGTTCGTGGTGGTGAAGAATCCCATGAACTTCCGCGTCGGTTACCGTGGGGTGGCGAAGGAGGCCCTCATCCTGGATACGCCGGGACCCACCCCGGCGACGCTCCGCGGGGTGGCCTACGCGAATCTCGCGCGTCCCTACTTCCCCCGCGACGAGGACATCCCGAACCTCAAGCCGGTTGTGATCACCTCACGCAACTGATAACCACGATGCCGACCATTTCCAGGATTGAAGCGGACGATCGGCGGTTCGAGCTACCGGCCGGGGCAGGCAGTGACGCCGTGCATACCGATCCGCAGTACGGATACGCGGTGACGCGCCTCATCACGGAGGATGGCGGACATTCCGGGACGGGAATTGCCTACACCCTCGGGGGCGGGACCAACCTGGTGCGGGACGCGGTCGAGCTGCTTGCAGCCCCGCTCCTGGGCCGCGAGATCGAAGAGCTCATGGCGGAGTTCGGCGGGGTCCAGCGGTCGATCGCCGAGCACCACCAAGTCCGCTGGTTGGGGCCGCACAAGGGGGTCATTCACCTCGCCCTGGCCTCGATCACCAACGCCTGCTTCGACCTGTGGGCCAAAGCGCGAGACGTCCCGCTCTGGAAGTTGCTGCTGGATCTCGCGCCCGCGGAGATCGTCCGGCTCATCGACTTCAGCTACCTCGACGAGGTGCTCACCGCAGACCAGGCAGCGGCGATTCTGCGCGAACGCATGCCGACCCGCCCCGAGCGCGAGTCCATCCTCGCAGACGGCTATCCCGGATACGACACCTCGGTGGGCTGGTTCGCCTACAGCGACGACCGGATCCTGGAGAATGCGCGCCGCGCCGTGGAGGCCGGGTTCACTGCCATGAAACTGAAGGTCGGGTCGCCCGATCCGGCCCACGACATCCGGCGCGCCAGGCTTGTTCGCGAGGCGGTCGGCGATTCCGTGCGCATCATGGTCGATGCCAACCAGGCCTGGTCGCTGCCGCGGGCGCTGGAGGTCTGCGCGGAGTTGGCGGAGATCAATCCCTACTGGGTCGAGGAGCCCACCCAGCCGGACGACGTGCTGGCCCACCGGGAAATTGCCCGTGCCATCGCGCCGGTTCCCGTCGCAGTGGGCGAGGCGGTATCCAACCGCGTGATGTGGAAGAACTTTCTTGAGGCCGGTGCGGCCGGCGTGGTGCAGGCCGACTGTACGCGGCTGGCGGGAATCAGCGAGTACCTGGCTGTCGCCATTCTCGCCACCAAGTACCCGGTCAAGGTCATCCCGCACGTTGGCGACATGGGTCAGATCCACCAACACCTCGTCTTTTTCAACCACATCGCCCTGGGCCACGAACGCCTCTTCCTCGAATACATCCCCCACCTGCGCGACCATTTCCGTTTCCCTGCCGTGGTCGCAGACGGCGCCTACCACCTGCCCCGGGAGCCCGGATGCTCGACCGACCTGACGGCGTAACGCCGCTTCGGGAATCTCGGCGTTTTTCGTCTTTTTTGATCGCCCGCGTGGTCGCGGCTTGAATGATGTCAGGTCGTGAGGCGCGGAAAGAAGGAACCCACCGGCAGTTCCCAGAGGCGGGGCGGCCGGCGGCCGGCGACCAGGAGAAAGCGCGCTCTTTATCTTCTCCTGGTGATCGCCCTATCCGCCCTCGCCCTGGAGGTTTGCGTTCGACTCCTTGGGATCGCAGAACCCCTGGCCCGGGAATACGCCCTCTTCGCAAGTGACCCGGTGCTTCCCTATCGCACCGCGCCCGGCCTCACGCTGCGCGGCCGGTCGGCCACGGACGAGTACGATTTCGAGTTCCGCCACAACCGCAGGGGCTTTCGCGACGAAGATCATATTCTCACGAAACCGGCGGGCGTCTTCCGCATCCTGGGATTGGGCGATAGTTTCACTTATGGAGCGGGGGCGGACTACGAAGAAACCTACCTGCGGCGCCTCGAGAAGAGACTCAACCAGGGCCGGCACGGCGGTGCAACGACCTGCGAGGTCATCAAATGCGGAATTCCCAGGTTTTTTCCGGAGCCGGAACGGATCCTGCTCGAGCACGAGGGGCTGGAGTACGATCCCGACCTGATTCTCGTGGCGTTCGTGCCAAACGACATCATGGATACTTACATGGGCGTGCAGTCCGTGGTCGTGGATGACTCCGGATACCTGCGCCGGTGGGAAGCCAGGCGAGTGGGAACTGCCGGAGTGTTCCTTTACCGGCATTCCCACGTCTTCCGCCTGCTGTTCCGCAAACACCTCGATCGACAGGTCAAGAAAAGATTCACGATTGACTGGGCCGAGGTGTTCAAGGCAAGCGGAATCTACGAAGATGCCTGGCGCAAGGTCGAAGCGGAGTACGACCAGATGGTCCGGATCGCCGGGGAAGCGGGGATCCCGATCGCCCTGCTTTATCTTCCCGTCGAACCCGCTGCGGTGGACCACTACCAGATCGAAGACCCGAGCTATCCAGCCTCCCGCCTGAAGCGTTGGGCGTCGGGACGGAGAGTGCCCTTCATTGACAGCGCCCCGGCCCTGGCGGAAGCATCCAAGGAAGCGCAGGTCTTCTGGACCAAGGATGGTCATTGTACTCCGCGCGGGTATGGCGTCATTGCGGAAGTCGTCTACGAGTCGCTCCTCGCGAACGGTCTGGTTCCCCGGGAGACCGAATGACCGGGCGGACCCCGCGGCGACGGCGCGGACGCCGTGAACGCGGCCCGCTTCAGCGCTGCATCAGATCCTCGATCAGTTCCGGATCGTTCTCGAATTTCCCGGCCTCCCCGATCCCGGTTACCAGCAGGGCGTTAACCCGAATGGCACAAGGTTAAGCGTCAAGGTCGGCTCTTGGAGTGCGGGGCTTCGCACCGCTTTGGATTTGGTTCCTGGGACTCACCGGCATCGGCATCATCCACCTTAATTCGCATTTCCACACCTGAATCCTCGATCCAAAGCGGCGAAAATCGCCGCACTCCACATCGCGGCCCCTCGAAATGCTAACCCCTCAGCGCCTTGACCGCTTTACCCGAAAACGAAAACTCCGCCTATCCTCGCGCCATTCGCCTTAACCCGGGACTGCCCGGATTTCAACCGCAACCCCCCGCCCCGGGGCGTCGTGCCGGCCTTGCCATTCCGGCCCAGGATCCTGTCCCAGGGGGGAACCACCTTGTTGAATTCCCGGAAGCGATCCCGCCCGCGGCGAAATTGATCATTGTCTTTCTCAATGTCAGCCAGCGCATCGTACAGCATGGCGGCCAGCATCTTCTCGTCCTCGGTGTTGACCTTGTTGATCAGGTGTTTCAGGTCGGCGTGGAGGTTCTTGTAGATCAACTCGTTGCTGACAGGCTTCTTGTTGCTGGCGGTCACGTTCAACGGGGGCGGACGTTCTCCGCGGCTCAGGATGTCGTTGGCGGATTTGGCCGCTTTGTTCCCGGGATTGAGACCGAGAGCGACCGCCAGCATCTTGGCCTTGGCGGCGTTGCTCATCACGATATTGCGGGCGAGAATCGTACATTCTTCGCCCACCTGCTTCAGGAACGCCTCGTCGACCGCCTTGATCTTGGCGGGATCGAAGGGAATCTCATCCAGGACGGGCGGGGTGTAGGCGGTTTGGTCCGCTTGCCGGGCGCTGCCCTCGGTGCCAAGGGCCATTCCAACCAGAATGACGGACAGCGGAACCGGGCAGTGGATTTTCATCGTGGTTTCCATGGGCTACCAGACGCGGTCGGAAAGCGCAACCGGTCATCGGGGAGGAGCGTGGTCCGGCGGGTGGCGTCGCATGGGACCCCTGCTGCCGATGGTCTCTGCCGCCGAGGCTCCGGCGCCCCAGGGCGATTGGCTGGTTAGGTCGTGAATGGGCATGCCGTGCGGAGTAGGGCGAGGGCTTTGCCGGGATAGCTGGCGTAGTGGTCCAGCGCAGCATTGAGCGACTCAAACTCATCCAGCGGGATCA
>Ga0310121_10000923_pt1 | contig 31182 bp, 26 predicted proteins | sample CB27_Tmax_986_MG_FD_203504 | JGI IMG/M metagenome (GOLD analysis project Ga0310121, IMG submission 203504) | Marine microbial communities from Western Arctic Ocean, Canada - CB27_Tmax_986 | ecosystem: Environmental > Aquatic > Marine > Oceanic | place: Canada: Western Arctic Ocean | collected... | reverse complement strand
TCGAAAGAAGAACTCTAGCGCACAGAACTGAAGCGCGTACATGATCTCCCACACCAGGAAGTCCGCCAGGCCATTGGGATTGGCGTAGAAGGGGTAGTTTTGCTGGAACGCTGGGGTGTAACTGACCGCCCACACAAGCGCGCCCACGGGCAAGAACAAGACAACATACACCCACAGGTGCCGAAAATACCCTTCGACAGACAACCCCCAATCTTGGAGTCGTTCTTGGAAGACCAATTTTACGACGGTCGCAGGCACAACAAAGTAGAAGAAGATGCATCCGAAGGACCACATCATGGGTCGAATCAACGGTTGGTAGGAGCGTAGCCAATCGCCTATTTCAGTAGACAAGAAGTGGGCGGCGATATCCGGGATCTGTTTTGAGATCGCATCTTGCAAATCACCCCGAAGAATCACGTATTGGAGCAGGGTCAGCACCCCGCCGCCAACGGCCACCGTGACCAACGCTTTGAACACAGCGCTTCGAGGGCCAGTGCTTTGCCCTCGGGTTTCGGCGTCAATGGCCTCCCAGTGACTCCAAAAAAAGCGGTCTACAAGCCGTTTGAGCATGGTGGGACGGAAGCCTGTCACGCAGGTGATGGGGCGTCAAGTGACGGTTCAGTCTACTTCTTACGAGTTATCGACGGCATGTTTTGAATAAATTGAACAACGCCGCGTCCAAGTACCGACTGAACCGAACAACGAATGCGGCACAGCAACGCCGCCCACGAGGAGATCCTACCCATGATTCAACCGACCCGTACATTCCACCAGCCGCAGGCTTCCCGAAACTCCTGCCACAGGCCTCGAGTACATCGTTGTTGGCTGACGTTGTTTACAGCGTTGGCGGTGCTAGGAAGCGCGCTGATTGTGAGCACTCCTTCTCTTGTATTGGGCGAAACACTCTTGTCGCACCCGCCGGTTCGCGTGTATCGACGTCGTCCTGTGATCGTGGTGCAACAGCCTCCTCCCGTGAGACGAGTTCATGTGGTGCACACAAACAAACGCACACAACCGGCTGAAACCACGAATGAATGGCAACGCCTGGGCATTGGTATCCGAGCCAATGGAACGACGTTGACCGGAGACAAACTCTCCATCGATTCGGTAGAGAATCCGGCCATGGGTGGTCTCGGTCTGCAATTCAGAAGCCCGATCGATAAGCACTGGGCGATGGAGTTGAGTCTGGACTTTCTGCAGGGAACCGACCCAGACAAGCAGTTCACCCAACGAACGTTTCCCCTCATGTTGAGCGCGATTTTCCACCTCTTTCCCGATTCGAAGATCAGTCCGTATGGCCTGGTGGGAGCCGGTGTGCACTTCACAGAATTGTCCTACCTCGACGGCAAATTTCGGCATGACATTCTTGAAATTGCCGGCCAGGCGGGTTTCGGCATCGAGGTGAAAGTCACCGACCAGTTGGCGCTGCATGCCGACCTACGTTTCCTCTCCATCTACAAAAACCTCGACAGTCAGACGACCATTTCGTCCAAATGTCACTCCAGTAACGCGAGCGGTGCGGTGGGGTTCTGTGAGGGGATTCAGAACATTGACACGAATGAGCGATTCAATCTCGGTGCCCAGCTTCAGGCGGGGGCAACCTACTATTTCTAAGTTGTATTGGGTTCCGGTGTCCGTACAGGGCATCGGAACCATTCGCTCTTCAATCCTCCCTCTTATACTCGATTGACACGCCGGTCACCGGGGCATATTCTCCGACCCCCGATGACCACAAATACCCACCGTCTGTCGTTCCGATCCCGATGGCCGATTGTTGTGCTCATGTTGTGGATGTGGACGCCTGCTTTGGCAGCGGCCCCGGTGACGCCGCCCCCCACGAAAGAGCCACCCCAGCCTTCGGTCAATACGGATGAGGGGCTCGTCGACCAGCCTTTCATGACCTTTCGCAATACTGGAACCTTCCGGTTTCGTTCCGACCTCTTTTTCCGGGCCGATCTGGGCAATGGCGTCCGTGGGTTCGGGGCGCCCTTGGAAACCAGCGCAAAAAACGCGGATTTGGGCGAGACGGGGGATGTGTTGGCCGGGGTCAACATGCGTCTTCGTTTGGCACCCCAACTTTCCATTGGCCAACGGGCCAAGGTGGGGCTGGTGGTGGATGTGCTCGACAACATGGTTTTGGGGAGCACGCCTGATTACGGTGCATTGCGACCGGACGTGCCCTTGGTCTTCTTAAGCGATTCCCAGGCCATGGGTCTGAATGACGCCATCCGTGTAAAACAGTTGTGGGCCGAATGGAATCCCCTGTCGATCTTTCGCATTCGGTTGGGGCGAATGGCCGACCATTGGGGGCTCGGTATTACCCACAATGGTGGCGAGTGTCTGGACTGCGACTTCGGAGACACCACGGATCGGGCGTCTGTGCTTTTTGAAATCATGGCGTATGAATCGCTGTGGTTCTTCGACTATCCGGGCGAAGGTGCCACCATTCGAGATCCCTATGAAACCTTTGGCCAGGCGCACGACGGTAGCCAGACCGACGATGTTGTTCGATGGGGGTTCACTGTGGGCACGGCTCAGGCGCGCACCGAGTTTCAGCAGTCCCAACGGCGTCGCACCCTTGGCAAGGGAGAAGCTGTTGTGGATCTGGCTCTCCGAAATACCTTTACCTCCCAAGATCTTCGGGTGCGAACGACCCTTCCCGGTGTGTCGCGCGCCAACACCTGTGTGGTCGCCAATCCAAGGGCATCGACCCAGGATTTTGAGTGTACTGAACTGCTCGAAAGTGGAATGAGTCTCTGGCAGCCCGATGTTTGGGCGCGGGTGGAATGGTGGCCCAGTCACCGTACCCACTTTCGCGCGGAGTTCGAGGCGACCGCATTGGTGGGAGAGATGGAGACCACCCAAGGTCTGGCCAACGTGGCGTCAACACGAGACTTCCTGGCATTTGGTGGTGTCTTGCAACTGGAGCTCACACAGGCTCGGTTGAGCTACAAGCTTGAGGCGGGGTTTGCGACGGGGGACGACATCGCATCAGGCCCCTTCGGCACGACCTTTAATGAACCCGATGACAGTGTTTTTGATGGCAGCGCTAAGGCGGCCAATACCACCATCTCCAACTTTGTATTTGACCGTGATTATCATGTGGATCTGCTCTTGTATCGCGAGGTCCTTGGAGCGGTGACCAACAGTATGTACGTGAAGCCGAGCATTCTCGGCTATTTGATACAGAGTGACGAGCTGATGGTGGGTGGTGAACTATCGGTGCTCTACGGCCACGCCTTGAAGCCCGCTTCGACACCAGGTGGTGACCATCCCCTGGGAGTGGAAACCGATGTTCGGGCCTTTATCGAGATTCCTCGTCGCATGCGTGCGGATGTGGAGGCGGGTCTGTTGCTGCCGCTTGACGGGTTACGCAACCAAGTGACGGGTGAGGACGCCGAGTTGTCGTTTTCCGTGCAGTGCCGCTTGACGATGATGTTCTAGCGCACATTCAACGCTCAACCGCTATCGATACTGTCGCTGCCCACCGATCCCTTTGGATTCGGATCAGGTGTTGGCGAAGTGGGAGCGAATCTTCAGACCGTACGAACACTTGTAACACGGCGAGTGTCGAATATTGAGTGAGTTCGCGTTGACGTACCCACTAATGCAGTCTGAAATTGAGATGTTCGTATTGAGAAACCGGCAAAAGAACTTGTCCCGTTGCTTTTGCTTCGGTTCATTTCCGCCCGATCGACTCTGCATCGACCCTCCAATTGGTGATTAGCGGTCGCAAGCTAGCACGGGGTTAAGGATTGTCAAGGATTAAAGGCGGCTAAGCCGGTGTGTGAAGCCCGTGTCGCCGCCAGCAAGTCCCGACCCGTCTACTCGGTGTCGTCCGACTCCGATCGGTCCTGGGAGGACATTCGCAAGGTAAATGGGCAGGTCTTTGCTCCTTCGGCGATGGTGAACGGTCGCTCCAAAACCACGTTCTCTTCCACGCTCCCAAAATAGCGCTCATCAACGAGACAAAAGATGGGTGCAATTTCTGGAACGTTGGCGGCTTTGCACAAGGGCGGAAACCGACAATCGGTGACCGTGAACTGCACGCGGTCCGATTCGATCCGATCCCATTGAATGGTGGCGTTGAAGAAGCGTTCGCCACGAACCTGTGCAAATTGTTCTCGGTCTTCGGGTGGTAGGGCCGCCAACCGAGCAGGGGACAGGCGGCCCAGAGTTTTTCGCAAGAATCGGATGCCATCGGCCAAGATGATGCGCTGTGTGATGGACTGGGCGTCTTGAGGAGCCACGCTTCGAATGGCTTTGTAGAGCAGAATGGCTGGACCGATTTGTTCTCTGCTTTGGCTGTCGCGTTCGTTTTCGGGGGGCGGGAGGTGTCCAAAAGGCTCTCCCTGTTTCTGTTGCGACCGCATGGCGCGCAGCACACGCCATGTGTTTCGCCAGCCGAGCCCCTTAACCAGTGTGATGAGTGCGCGAATCATGGCGTTGCATGAGGCAGGTTGATGGTCGTCAACCCGGTGTCAATGGCCTCCTCGATGACGGTGGGTTGGGGTGGATCGGGCGCCTGTACCCAGGCCATCTTTCCAACAAAATGGTGGTTCAATCCATAGTAGGACCACGCTTCGCTGGAATTGGAGACGTAGCCGTTGAGATGAAAGAGCGCGCTTCCTGTCTTGGGATCGTATTCCCTTTGGTCAATAGCCGCTCGAAACGCGCGAATGTAATAACCGGCGGTGCCCTCTGGGTCCTCCTCTTGTGCGGGAGCCAAGCGAAAGTCGAATTGGGTCCAGCCAAAGATCCCTGCTCCATGACCGGGCGATCCTTCTAGGACCACACTCTGCTTCTCATCGGACGCGGTTTCAAAACGATCTTTGGAGAGCGGTTCAGGCAGCGGGTACGTCAGGGTGTAGTCCACTCCGCCCTCGTGGACGGGGATGTCTTGATGCATGCCCAGCAAGACGACATCCACATGTGCGGCCGTGTTGGCGAAGGGGATGGCCGCGTTCATGGCCTCTCGATCGGACGTGCCGTGTTCGAAGCGGACGTCGACACGCAGATGGATGGTTGAGTCGGTCCAGTCCGTCACCTCCACGTTTACTCCGAGACCGCGGCTGGTGTACCCATGTGCTGGATTGTAGTTGTCCGGATAGTCCGGGCCCTGTTCCACATCGGTTCGAAAGGAAAACCCTTCAATCATGGCGGCGATCTGTGCATACCCGGTGAGGTGGTGTTCCAAACGGCTGAGGGCCATGTGACGAGTGACGCCACCGGGCGGACCGAGCTCGAAATCGAGCGAAACGCGCGAGGCGCCAAGCACCGTGGAGTCGGGTTGGACCACCGATTGATATCCAAAGTGCACCGTCGGATTGTCGGTGAATCGTTCACCGGTGGAAAAATCCCCTCCAATGACGCCCACATCCAGTTTGGTTGTCAAACAAGCGTCGGGTGGATCGGAGAGCAGCTTCATAGTCCATAACGACACCCGATGGTTGACCGTCTCCCACTCAAAGCCGAATTGATTGGGCAGCACGAAAGAGGGGCATGCGTCGAGATCACTCGTCGGTGCCGTCATCGTTTCGGGGGCAACACACCCAGAGGCGACACAAAGGATAAACAGTGAGAGTAGGGTGCGCACAGACGCCAATGTAGAAATCGTGGATAGGGGTGTCAAACCTTAGCTTTGCTGAGACAAGGCCTGAACCACCTTGTCGTGGAGCCCGTAGAAATGGCGTCCGCTCATGCCCAAGACCACATCCCCTGGGCGTACTCGCTCTGTCAGCCACCGCACGATGTCGTCCACTTCAGGGATGAGCTCAGCGAGTGTCCCTGTGGCTCGAATGTCCTCCACAAGCTCCGGCAAAGAGAGCCTCTCTTCGGCGGTGAGATTGTCCGGCTTTTCCAGGGGTTTGCAGAAGAGCACGCAGTGGGCTCCCCGGAAGGCGTCGACGTATTGGTCTTGGAACACCCGGCGTCGCGAGGTGTTGGATTCCACCTCAAAACAGCACCATAGCCGTCCTTGGGGAAATCGATTGCGCACCGCGCGCACCGTTTCACGGACCGCAGTGGGGTGGTGCGCGAAGTCATCGATGACGGTGACGCCATCGACAACGCCTTTGATCTCGTGCCGTTTCGCTACGTTTTCGAACGATTCGAGCCCGACAGCGGCTTGGTCAGCGGACATGCCAACGCCGAGTGCAGCCGCGAGCGCGGCGATGGCGTTCTGGAGATTGTGACGACCAAAGAGCGGGGACTGAAAGGTCCCCACATCGGTGCCCTTGCGGACCAACACAAAGGACGTTCCCCGGGCATTCTCTTCCACCTGGCGAGTGGACCAAACGCTCTCGTCGGTTCCGTAGGATTCTACCATGCAGCGCGCGTGTTGAGCCACGCGCATGCCCCGCTCATTGGTGGCACATACGATCAAACGACCATCCTCAGGGATGAGCTCGACGAATTTCATGAACTCCTGCTCAATGGCTTCGACATTGGGATAAATGTCCGCGTGGTCGAACTCAATGTTCGTGATCACCGCAGTACGGGGCTGGTAATGCAGAAATTTGGGCACTTTATCGAAGTAGGCGGTGTCATATTCGTCGCCTTCCACCACAAAGTGCACGCCTGTGCCCAGCGTATAGCTTCGGCCAAAATTACGGGCGACACCGCCCACCAACAGGGACGGGGCCATCCCACCACACTCTAGAATCCAAGCGGTCAACGAGGTCGTTGTCGTTTTGCCGTGGGTCCCCGTGATGACGATCGGGTGTTTGTCGCGGAGAAACCAGTTCGACAACGCTTCAGGGAAGGAAACATGGGGGATCCCTCGCTGCCGCATGCCGACGGCCTCGGGGTTGGTCCGACGAATGACGTTGCCCACCACGACCAAGTCAGGTCCCCAATCCAAGTTGTTTGGGTTGTATCCTTCCAGTACCGGGATGTCCCAGTCGGCGAGGAGAGTGCTCATGGGTGGGTAACAGCCCGCGTCGGATCCCCGCACCTCAAACCCACGCGAGCGAAGCATTCCTGCAAAGGTGCCCATTCCCGACCCACCGATGCCCATGACGTGTATCCGTCGAGCATTGGCGATTTCTTCGTCGCGGTACCGTTTCTCCTCCATCGTCACTAACGGTGATGTGCTGGGTCTGCCTCGTCAAGAACTCCCGTGGGCGGCGCTTGATGATTCCACTTGCGAGGTTGACGATGCAGGGTGGAGCATCCTATTCTGCCAACGAACTGCAATTGTTGGAGGAAGCGTGGGCGAAGGTGACGGTCATGATCGACGCGATTACGATGAGCTAAAAGCCAAGCTGGGGCTGAAAGCCGAAAAGAAACCCGGATCGTCTGTGGACAAGACACCGCCGGGCGGTTTTGACATGGGTCTTGAGCGTGGTGCGCATGAAATTTCCGCTCCCGACACCGTGGAAAACGCCGTGCATACAGGACCGGTGTCTGCCGGTGATACAGCGTTGGTGCGTAGCAGCACTACACGCGTATTGACGATCAGTTTGTTGGTGTTGGGCTTTGGATTGATGACCGCCGTTGGCTATTGGTGGAAACACACCGAAGACAATCGACTGTATGCCGATCGCCAGATCAAGGATGCGACGGATCTCTTGTCCAAAGTGCAGCAGTTGCGTGTGACTGGGGGAACGTGCACAGCGTTGTCTTCCTCCTGCACCGCACAAACGGAATGTGGGGATGGCTTTTGTGTGGGTGGTCGCTGCAACAATCTTAGCCATGGTCCATCGTATTGCGACGCTGATGCCGCCTGTTCGCAAGACTGCCCCAAAGGGGCCGAGTGCAAGTGCGCACAATCGCTGGATACGGCGCTGTATCGCTATGTCGGTGCGATCAGTCGAGCCAATGTTGAGGCGGCGGGTATTACCAAGCGACTGCGCAGCAAAGAGCCCATTACGGACGCACAATACAAGGTGCTCGATCAGAAGTTATCGAATCTGCACGTCGAGAGTCTTGCGTACGTCAAGAAGCAACCGCGCATCTTCGCCAAGTCATTTCTGAGTGACTCGGTCTTCAACGGCGAGGCCGTCAAGCTCGTCGTGCAAGAGGCAGCATCGCTCGACACCCTCTACAATGCGGCGACCATGATGGCGCGCGAGGACGAGACCTTCAAACTCTTCCAATCCTTCTTTGATCCCGCAAAGGCCCAAGCACCGACGGTAAACCGAGCCTGGAAATTTCTGCAAGGCTCATCGTCGGGATTTTTTGCTGCCATCAAGATCATTCAGGGCGAAGATGGCAAACCCATCACTCGGAATGAGGAGGTGCCGGCGTCGAAACGGCGTGGCAAGGATGCCCCTCAGCATCGCCAGTTAATCCGATACGAATTTGAGGACGATGAGGTCAAGAAGAAGCTGGAGTGTAACAAACCAGAAAATAGGAACGGATGCGAATGGTCGCCCAGTGAAATGATTGTTCGAAGGAATCTAAAAAGCGACTTGCAACCGGCCCTAACCAGCGAGTTGGCCAAGTTCCAAGCCGGTTACCAAAAGCTTCTCCGTTTTCGGTTGATGGACCGCACCCGCCAATTGGAAGATGCGGCGTCTGGGCTTCTCCACATCCGGGCGAATGGTCAAGAGGGCGGTGTCCACCACAACACCCTGGATAAATTGTCGTCTCTTGCGAAGAAACCCTAACAGTCCACCGCTTCCTTGGTGGTCTCTGCGGCGTGCCATTGTACGCCCTCCGAGTCAGCAAAACAGTGACGCTATTGCTTGGGCTGATTGGGGATATTCTCGACCGCGGGATCTGGGTAAAGCCGCTAAAGAACACGAGTTTCTTTGTGACCATCTTCGACGAGAAGGTGTGACTGTTCATCGATTGAATGCTGCGGTATCGGGCGATGTGGACGCCTGTTATGTGTGCGATCCAGCGCTCATGACGGCCCATGGCGTTGTCCTTCTTCGCGCGGGCAAAGAGCTGCGTCGCAATGAAGTGGATGCCATTCGCCCATTATTGGATTCGCTCGGTGTTCCAACCCTCGGGTCCATTCGAGCGCCCGGGACGGTGGACGGTGGGGACTGTGTTTGGTTGGATGCTCAGACGTTGGCCGTTGGTGAGGGGTTTCGGTCCAACACCAACGGCATTGACCAACTGGCGAGTCTTTTGCCCGACACGACGGTGCTTTCCGTTCCATTGCCTCAAGAGGGTGGGCCAGAGGCCTGTTTTCATTTGGGCTCCATCGTATCCTTGCTCGACGGTCACTTGGCGTTGGTGCACGGATCCTTGGCCCCCCCCATGCTTCTCGATGCGCTGAAGACGCGCGGGTTTGAATGTCTGTCCTGCCCCTCCGAAGAGTTCGACAATCAGGCGTGCAATGTGTTGTGCACCGCCCCGTCACGGGTCGTGCTTGCTCAGGGCAATCCGCGAACAACGGCGTTGCTTCAGGACCATGGTGTAGAGGTGACGTCCATCGTCGGTGAGGAACTCATGACGCTGGGAACAGGAGGGCCAACCTGTTTGGTGTTGGCCGTGGAACGATCTTAAGGGAGGGCTACGGCTGTCGTTTCCTTGGCGACATTTCGATGAGGTTTCGACTGGCAATGCTGAACCACAGCCACAACACGATCACCAACAAGAATGAGCACATGTAGGGCACCACATCGGTGACGACGATGTAGTCGTAGAGCCCGTGATAGACCATGGACAAAAACAGCCCCTTGTAGACCAGGCTCCGCCCCCGTTTTTGGAACCGAATGGTGCCGAGAGCAAACCCCCAAAAGGATGCGAAGAGCACATGGTTGAATGGGCGGGTGACTGCCAACGCCCACATGGGTTCTTCGGCTTCGAGCATGAAGTACCAATTTTCGATGGTCGCAAACCCCAGCGCGGCCGCGGCCGCGTACACCATTCCATCGAAGGGTGAATTAAACACGATGTGTTTCCGGTCGACGAAAATCCACACGACGACGAATTTGGACAATTCCTCGATCGGGCCAATGGCCAGGAAACAGTACACGGCTTGCTCAAGGATCGACGCTTCGTGAATCCACTCGATGTCTCGGTAAAATGCGGTCATTTCAATGAGATGAAAGAGGCCTAGGCTGATTGGGCCGGCCAACAAACCACCGCCAAATACCAGAATCACCAGGTGAAGCGGTTCACGGTCCAATTCATCGCGAAGATAGAAATAGCCCAGCCACGCCAACGAGGGTGCGAAAGTGGCGATGAAGATCACAACGAGGTCATTGGTCATGCCAGCAATCCGAACAACCCACCGGTATGAATAAAGAGTGGCGTGGGGCCAAACCTTTGAGGCTCCATCAGCAGCGCTCGGAACGCCTTGCCGGTGTACACGGGATCGAGGAACATCCCTGTCATTTGGGCGATCTTCGAAATATCAGCAAGCTCTTCTGGCGTGGACAGCGCATAGCCTCGTCCCACAAACCCTTCCACAATGTGGACTTCGTCGGCCTCCAATGACGGCAATGACGGCCACCTTTCATGGGCTTGCTGGCTGATGGTTGCGACCGCTTTCTGAAAGGTGGGTGCGTCGTCACACACGCAGACTCCATAGACCGGGACCGAAAGTTCACGACGTCGAAGACCCATCATTAACCCGGCCATCGTGCCCCCGCTCCCCACGGCACAGACTATGGAGGACGGTGGTTCAGACCACTGAGCAATCAGTTCATCAACCGTGCGGACGTATCCCCATGCGCCCAACCCATTGCTGCCGCCTTCGGGGATCACGTAGTCGCTGGGGCCCGCCAACGTTTCCATGAGTGTGCTTCGTTCCGCATATTCCTCCGGTGTAACGAATCGGATTTGGGCACCGACCTCGTTGCACAGCTTCCAGTTGCCCGTGGGCGTCAATGTGTTGGGATCCGGGTGGTTCGAGCGGAGGAGCACGAGACTCTTCATGCCGAGCCGCGTGGCCGCGATGGCCGTGGCTCGACAATGATTGGATTGAATGCCGCCACAGGTGAGGACACGTGTTGCACCCTGTCGCCGTGCATCTGCGAGTAAGTACTCCAATTTTCGGATCTTGTTGCCAGATAAGACCATCCCCGTCAGATCATCACGCTTGATGAGAATCGAAGACGTGTGGCCTTGCCAGGTCAGGTTTACGCGCTCCAATGGAGTGGGTAGGCGCGCCAGGTCGAGTCGGTCTGGTTCCGTCACCATTCATTTCATGGTAGAGGGCTTTGAACAGGGTCGCAACGGGTTGGTCGGTCAGACACCAATCCCTCCGGGGAGGAATAGCCATGAGTCGTGTTGAGCCAAGGGTACTGAAGGGATTCCGCGATTACCTTCCTGAAGTGATGGCCCCACGCGAGAAGATGTTTGCCACGATTGGTCATGTCTTTCGTCAATTTGGCTATTTGCCGCTGGGTACGCCAGCTTTGGAATACACCGACATTTTGATGGGGAAGTATGGGGCAGAAGGCGACAAACTCTTGTATCGATTTGAAGACAATGGGGGACGCGATGTCAGTCTCCGCTACGATTTGACGGTGCCCCTGGCTCGCGTGGTAGCCCAACACACTCAGTTGCCTCGCCCTTTCCGTCGATATCAAATCGCGCCCGTTTGGCGGGCCGAAAAGCCAGCACGTGGTCGATTCCGAGAATTCTATCAGTGTGACGTGGACGTCATTGGGTCCGACAGTCTTCTCGCTGATTTTGAATGTATTCAGGTGGGTGTGGCTGTGTTGCGTGCGTTGGGCGTGGAGGATTTTCAGATCCGCCTGAATGATCGTCGTATTCTCGACGGACTCTTGGCCAAAGCGGGTGTTTCAGAGCGTGACACACAGCTTACGGTGCTGCGTGCGGTCGACAAGTTGCCCAAGATAGGTTGGCCCGGCGTCCAGAAGGAGTTGGAGGCAGTTCCTGGGTTGACGTCCACAGGGATCGATGTCCTTCACGGTTTTTTGGAGGCCAATCTGAGCCAGCTTTCCGCCAATGATGTGGACATGGATGTCGCCGGTCCCGGCATTGAGAGTCTACAGCAGCTGCTCCAATGGGCTGAAACAGACGGTATTGCCCAATGGGTCGATGTGGATCTGAGCATCGCACGTGGGTTGGACTACTACACAGCGACCATCTACGAGACATTCTTGGGTGCCATGCCTGAGTTGGGGAGTGTCATGAGCGGAGGCCGATACGACGATCTGCTCACCATGTTCACGAAGGACGCTGTCCCTGCGGTCGGGATCAGCTTGGGTCTCGACCGATTGTTGGCCGGGCTCTTGGAGTTGGGGATCTTGGAGCAAGGCGCTCACTGCACCGATGTGTACGTCACCGTGTTTGATGAGGCAACGGTATCCTATTCTCAAGGGGTGGCTGGCCAGCTGAGAGCGGCCGGAATCAGTGTGCAATTGCATCTGACACCGGGACAAAAATTGGGCCGTCAATTCAAGAGCGCTGCGCGCAGTGGCGCGTCTTTTGTCGTGGTAGCGGGACCGGACGAGCGTGCAGCAGCGCGCATTACCATCAAGAACATGAAGACTGGCGACCAGCAAGACATGTCTCTGAGCGATGGCGTGGACTGGATCCGGCAACAAATCCAGTCGGCGTAGCAGTTCTACTGCTTTGAGCCACGGCAGGATCTCCCCTCCAATTCGATGTATGCTATTGCGGATGATGTGGTGTCGCCTCGGTTTTGGTGTGTTTCTGGTCATGGTCGTGACGGCGTGTGCAACGGTGCCCGTGGCCGTCGAGTCGGTCACACTCGATACCTTGGTGTTGCACAGCGATTCAGAAGGGAAAGTCCGCGCGGTAGAAGCACGAGGCTTGTTCAAAGAGGGGCAAGAGGCTTACACCGCTGGTCGGTATGCCGAGTCGGTCGAGAAGTTTGTTCTGGTGGCTACGCTCTTTCCAAGCACCTCCTATGTCGGTCATGCCCACTTCAACGCGGGACTGGGATTGCTCAAGTTGGAACGCTGGGAGGATGCCATCTCCCATTTCCAAACGGCCCGTGGGCGCCTGACAAAACACAGAGATCGTTCCGATGCTTGCATCCATTTGGCCGCGGCGTATGAGGCGACGAAGCAATGGGCGAAGACCGTGGAAGTGCTGACTCAGGCGCTGGCGATCGGCCAACTCTTGCCCGTGGATGTGGTGGAGACCTACGCCCGTTTGGGCGACGCGTTGTATCGGCAAGGGAAATTGGCGGACGCAGAAGACGCTCTCAAGAAGGCGTTGGAAGGATACCGTGACCACATTGACATCCCCGCGCTGCATCAGAATAGGCATGTGGCCAGGGCGCAATACCTTATTGGAGAAATCTACCAGCGTCTCTTTGGGAGCATTCAATTCCGGTTGCCCGTAGCCGCGATGAAACGGGATCTGACCGACAAATCTCACTTCTTTCTCAAATCACAAAGCGCGTTCATGCGGTGCATACGCTTGCGCCATTCGTATTGGGCAGTGGCCGCCGGCTTTCAGTTGGGTAAGCTGTATGAAGATTTTTATGACCACATGATGGCTTCGGAGGTCCCTTCCGACATGTCCAGAGACGATCAGGGGATCTACTTTGATGAGCTCAAACGCTACATCAAGCCGCTGGTTGTGAGAGCGATCGATGTCTATGAGCGCAATATTGGGATGAGCGATCGCCTCGGTGAGAACGGGGAATGGGCCAAGAAGACCCAAGAACGTTTGGAACGGATGCGCACCATTCTTCGCACCGAGTTCAAGGATCTTGAAGGCCGTCCTTAGGAGCCGGCAACCGACGGCGACGGATGGCGAAGAGCCCCCACATTCCAGCAATCAATACGAAAAGTGCATTGAGTGAAGACGAATCGTGCTGTTGGCAGCCACTGGATTTGGACGGCCCGGGAGAGCCGGTGGTGTCTGTTAGGACGTCCCCTGTCAACCCTTTCAATGGCAGTCCAGCATCGGAGGCAAAGTCCAACCAGTCGAGTTCGCACAGGGCCTGCTGTCCTTCGGTGAGTACACCAATGACAGGAGGGCGTAGATGGGTGAGCTCAAAGAGGGGGGCACCCAATTGGCCGACGGGCAGGATGGTCACCAAGTTTGGGAAGACACAGGCGTAGAGTTTGTCGTTGCCGTCACTTCCCAGGCAAGTGATGCGCTCGTCGTTTTCCCACGGGACAGCGCCACTTGGGCCCAAAGTAGCCATTTGATGATGGAGGGAAATGAACAAAGGGTTGTCACCCTCGCCGCCAATGGGTCCGTGAATGGGCTCGGGGGAACTGACAACAAACGACAACGTAGGCACCTCATCGAGTCGGTATAGGGTGAACTGGTCTTCGTTGTGCAAACGTACAAACAAGGCGCCGCCCGCCGAGCGCAGACTGGGTGTGCCCTCGAGCCCCTCGCCCACCATGTGAAAGGAGACCGTGGGTTCCGCGTCCTGGAACGACACGAAGGCCAGCGCAAGTTGTCCCGATTGAATCGCTGCGGCAACGACTTGTTCGCCATGTCCGACGATCGTTTGCCATGTGCTGTCCGGTTGCCAAATCGGTGTGACCGTGTTGCCCGAGAGTTGCCAAAGGGTCGACGGCTTACCAAAGCCAGTGAGCGCGATTACAGATGTCTTCCATGGAACCATGGACCGCACGGTAGCGGAGGTGACCTGTTCACTGCCTTCCACGAAGCGGGTGGTGCCGTCTCCCAGGACACGCCGGAGGCCCGTCGTACTCACCAGCCAAGGGATGTCTTTGTACCCAGCCGCTGTGCACAGTGGTGCCTCGGGGCCGTTCCACGCCGCGGGACAGACGTACTGCCATCCATCGTCTTGTTGCAGAGCAACTCCGCGAGACAAGCGGACAATCGCGGGGGTGGTATCGGATGGATGTGTCGCTACGCCTAGGGCAGCCGGCGCCGGTCCGTGGGCCTGTGCAGGAAGAGTACTCCCCACGGCAGCAAGGACCAACATGCAGCGGCTCAGAAGGTCGTTCTTCACAACGACTGATGGTACGGGAAATGGTGAGAGGATGCGAAAACGAGACTACGCTGGTCCGTTGGAGTTGGACTCGGGGCCTGCGTCTGGAAAACGAAGCAATCGAAATTGGTCGTTCTCTCGCTCACGGAACACTTCGATTTCCTTCACATTGGTCAAATTGACGTAGAGCGTTGGGTCGGTTTCGGATTCCATTCGAAGGCTGATGAACCCATTGTCGAGTCCCTCCACGACACCAATAATCGAATTGTTGTCTTCGTCGTCGTACTGAACGATCCAGACTTTTTTTCCAATCAGACGCTTCATTTTGTACCTTATCCATGTCCAATGTCACCATACCAAGGCGGCGAAATCGTAGCCGATGAATTGGGTGGCGACAAGTTGATTCATGGAAAGCCTACATACACCGCTGTGATTCACGCGCGCTGACCACGAATCGTAGCGTAGGGCTGCCGCGCACCCCATCGAGCGGGGCACGGTCCCGCACCTTAATGGTGCGTCCACTCGCTGTGCTCGCCGACGGCATAGTGCCACGCTTCGGCCCCCTTCTCGCGCTTCAGGCGGTGGATCAGGGGAAGGCGTGTTGCCTTGTCGAAGTTGTGGTGATCTGGTAGGGGATCCCTAATGATTATTCGAAAATCGACCAAAGAAATCGAAAAAATGCGTGCGGCCGGACGTGTCGTGGCGGATACCCATGTCAAGTTGATGGCCATGATTGAACCCGGTATCACGCTTCGCCAATTGGATCAGTTCGCGGAAGCGAACATTCGTTCCTATGGCGCCATTCCAACCTTCAAAGGATACCGTGGCTTCCCGGCGACGCTGTGTACATCGATCAATGAGGAAGTTGTGCACGGGATCCCGAGTGATCGCGTCTTGAAAGAAGGAGAGATCGTCAGCATTGATTGTGGTGCGACATTGGATGGATTTGTGGGGGATTCGGCCATCACCGTGCCGATCGGGACGATCAGCGACGAATTGCAACATTTGTTGCAGGTGACCGAAGAGAGTTTGTACAAAGGGATCGAGGCGGCTCAAGTGGGCAGTCGACTCTTCGACATTAGTTACGCCATTCAGGCCGCTATTGAGCCGCACAATTTTGGTATTGTCCGAGACTATTGCGGCCATGGTGTGGGACGAGAGTTGCATCAAGAGCCTCAGGTGCCCAACTACGGACGGGCGGGAACCGGGCCCCGTATCAAGGCGGGCTGGTGCTTGGCCCTTGAGCCCATGGTCAATTTGGGGACGCACGAAGTACAAACACTATCGGATGGATGGACCGTTGTAACTCGGGATCGGAAGCCGAGCGCTCATTTCGAACACTCCATCGCCATCACGGAAGACGGTCCAATCATTCTCACGGACCGACGAGATCTTTAGCCTTTTTCTTACTTGAGTTCGAATGCGCGAGTGATGATGTTCACCACGTTCTGATCCACCGCGCTCGTACTTTCGAACACCACAAACACCCAGGGCTTATCGTCCGTATTCGATGCCACGATACGGGGGTGCTGTTGATTCCCTAGCACCACGGTTTGATTGAGTTTTTGAGGGGTTCCGTGTGCCGATAGGTCCGGATTCAGTTGCTGGAAGAATACGGCTCCAGATCCCTCTGAATCGCCGGACGGGTTTTCCCAGACCACCGCGATTTGGCCGTTGTCGGCCACCGCCACGTCGGGTCGTTGCTGTACCCCAGCTTGAGTGCTCTGGTTTTGGGCGCTGGTCACAAACGAATCGCCTTCAAAGTACGGAGCACCCAAATCAGTGAAGCGCTGGATCATCACGTCCGCGGTGCCATTGGGGACAATGGATGTCCATGCGGCGACGAATCCCCCACCGGGAAACGAGGCCACCGCGACGTCTTTTTGGTCACCAGCGCTAGTGGAATGCAACAAAACGGGCTCGCCGTTCGGTTGCCCATCCGGTCCGATGATTCGCCCCAGCACACCGTAATTGTCCAGGTTCGGTTCGTTCTGGTCGTTCCATGCAACCACAAAGTCGCCGTTGTCCAATGCGGCGATGACGGGCAGCTCTTGTTGGCCGGTCACGTTGGTGTTGATGCGAACTTCATTGCTGGCTGGCGATGGTTGCGCTGAATTGTCGAGTGTGAAGGTGCGGATATAGATGTCAAAGCCGTTGCCATCCGTGGAATTCAGCGATTGCCAAGCGATCATCAACGGGCCCAATGTGCTGCGGTCAATGCTGGGATGTGACTGCTCAAAGGTGGTCGTCTGGTTCACTTTGAGCAACCCACTCGTGTATTTGTTGAGTGCGTAGTTGAATACGCGTAACTGCACGTCGCCGGTTTCGACGATTTCGCCCGTGGAGAAGTCGATCGCCTTTTCATTGAAGGCGATGGCGGTGTTAATGGTGTCCAACACCACCAGGTCCGGTTGGCCTTGGTGATGCGGGCTGGCCAGGGGTGTGAACACGTCACTTGTGGCATCGGGGGTTGCATACGTGTCGAAGTGCAAGCCGGCCACGATGTAGTTCAAGTCGGTTTGGATGTCCGTTCGCCAGTTGACAACAATGTCACCGGTAGGACCGACGTCTACGGAGCCGTGGATGTTTTCGGACGGGATACCGGCAGCCACCTCAATGGTGACCTCGCTGAGATTCAAGCAAACGCCTCGGCCGGATGGATCACACGTGGTGCCGTCTGGGCAGCCGTCGTACTCGATCTGCAGGCCATCCGATGAGCAGGTGACCGTCGCTTGCCCGCTGGCTTCGCACGAGGACGTGTCGGGCATGCATTGTGTACACGTCCCATCCACGCAGGCGCCGGTTTCGCACAACACGGTGTCCTCTGTCCATCCGTTGGCCTGGCATGTGGTGAGGAACCATTGCACATTGCCCAACGCGTTGGTGACCTGAACGCAGCCCTTTTCTCCCAGGCTGTACTGTTTAACACCGCCCTCGCCGGGGCAAGTCGATGCGCCACTGACACAGTATTTCTCGTCGGAGGAGGGACCTTTCACACAATAGAGTGACTGACATTGTGCGTGGGATTCGCATGGGTACAGATCTGGACACACAGAATCGTCGATGTTTCCGTCACAATTGTTGTCCAGGCCATCACAACTGACCTCTGGATTTTCGTATCCAACCACTTCCGTGTAGTCGCATGCGTACCCACCACCAACGCAGGTGGCCTTCACCGTGTTCTCGCAGACCCCATCCGTTTTGCAGTTACCGCCCAGGGGATCGATGATACTTTCATCGACGAGTCCGTCGCAGTCGTTGTCGATGGCGTCACACGTTGTTTCGTTGACCGCTTCGTAGCCCAGGCCTTCCAGCAATGCATAGTCACACAGCCAGACGCCTTGTTCGCATGTTGCCATGACCTTGTTGGGGATGTTGCAGATGCCCAGTTGACTGCAATTGCTGTCATTCACATCGTGCAGGTCTTCGTCAGTGAGTCCGTCGCAGTCATTGTCCACATTGTCGCAGGATGTTTCGACATCCGCTTCGTATGCTTGGACTTCAGCGAAGTCGCAAATGAAAGACCCGTTGAAGCAGGTGGCTTCGATGGGTTGTCCAGCACACACTCCGGTGTCAAAGCCAGCGCAATCCGATGCAGAACCGTACACATCCTCATCGACAAGGCCATCACAGTCGTTGTCTTTTCCGTCGCAAGTTAACTCAACGTCTTCTACGGTGTCGCTGTAATGACAATGCCACATGGCGCTCTCGCAGGTGGCTGTGACGCCGTATCCGCATTCGCCGAGCGTTTTGCATTGGGTGGCAGCGTGCGGTGTGTTGGTCTCCAGGCCCACATCAACTTCTCCGTCGCAGTCGTTGTCGAGACCATCGCACAGGGTCTCCTCGGCTTCGTACGCTTCAATTCCATCGTAAAGACACCACACAATGCCGCCTTGGCATACCGGTCCGCCCTGCGACGCGCAGACCCCTTGGTCCTTGTTGGGGTTCGTGCACTTGGTGATGGTCAGATTCGGAATGTCCTCGTCCACGAGGTCATCGCAGTCGTTGTCTTTGCCGTCACACGATGTTTCCGCGGGTTCAAAGTCGGGATAGTACGGGTCGCCCGAAGGATTGGTGGACAAGAAGAGGGCGTTGCATTGCCATTCGCCATCGACGCATTGAACACTTTGACCGTTGGCGTCATCACTGGGCTCGCATGCGCCGGTCGTCGGACAGTCACTGAACTCCAGTTTTTCGATGACGTTGTCCACGTCCCCATCGCAGTTATTGTCGAACTTGTCGCATGAGAATTCCTTGTTTCCTGGCTCGAAAAAGGGTCCGTAATCGCACTGCCATTGCCCGCTCTCACAGGTGACCTGAGCCCCACTGCAGATGCCCACGTTCTTTTCGCAAAAAGCCGGACTGCCCACGAGGTTGGTGTCGACACCCCCATCACAGTCGTTGTCGAGGCCATCACAATCCGTCTCCGTCTCTTCCCAGTTTTCCACCGCTAGAAAGTCACAATTCCAACTGCCGTTGACACATCGACTGGGCACTCCTTCGCCACAGACACCACCAGAACCGCACTCCGCATCTTGGGCGCGTTCTAGGCTCTCGTCTGCGGCACCATCACAGTCGTTGTCGAGTCCGTCGCACGTGGTCTCCACGTCTTCATACCCATCGACGGTGCCGTATCCACAGTCCCATGTTTTGTCTTCCAAACAGACCGCTTCCCCTACAACGCCTGCACAAATCCCTTGTGTCTTACATCCCGATGGGATGGGACAGTTGATGACGACACCGTCGATGGGCGGCAGCATGTCGGCGGTGATCACGACGTCCGTTTGTTCCACAATCTTTTGTTCGTTGAGCTCGATCACACATGCCATCAGCAGGGAGCAACTGAGAATGGGCATCAATCTGGATAGAGTCGGAATCATGGGTTGCTCCTGCGGGTCGGTCGATTCAAACCGACCAAGGTTCCAGTCCTCGCTATTGACGGGGGATCAAACTCCCGCGATCGGCCAGGAAAGCATGTGTCTTGTTCCATCATAGGAGTTGAGCAAAGAGCATGCCACTTTCTCGGGTTGATTCCTTCTTCATCAACCCCCTGAAAACATAGATCTAATATTGTCCGGGCGTTCGACATCCGGGTAATTGAGTGAAAGTTTTTCATAGTGATGTGCACAGAATTCACCCCATCCCATTGGGTACCAAGCAACGCTTGGTCTCCGTTCGTCATCGTTTCGAGGTGAAGAAACAATGTGGACTGGGTTGAAATCAAAGCGTACCCCTAAAAGTCGATGCTCGTATGAACCATGATCCCGTGGCGATGAGGTACAGCGTTGAAGCGAAGTCGATGGGTGTCGTCCAAGGATATGCTGGGTTCGGTGGCGCCGTCGGGTGACAGAAGCAAGAGCGTGATGCCAGCGGCGACCAAAGCGCCACCGGCTGGCATGATGATGGTGGTGAGCAGTCCGTAGAGTTCAGCGTCGGTCTTGTGCTGTTTGAACTGACTGGCGTAATTCGGTGAATGAACATCGAGTGCGTTGGCCTCATCGACGGTCGCCATTGTCAGTATTGCGGTGTAAATAGCGCCCCCAATGGCTGCGGCCCCGATACCCAGTGAAGTCCACCCCGTTATTGATTGCCATGGGGTACCGCCTGTCGAAGAAACACTTGCGACCACCGAGTCGTCCGAATCCTCGTCACCCATGCCCAGGCCGTCGTCCTCGTTGATCACATCGTCTTCCATGTCCGCGATGGGCCCGGGATCGCTGGTTTCGCTGTCGTCTTCCAGTGCGCTAAAGACGTCGCCCTCACTGGTATCTTCTGCGGCACTCAGGACGTCTTCCTGGTCCATTTCTTCCGGTTCCTCGGTGCTGTCTTCGGTCAGAATACTGTCGCTTGTCTCGGGTTCCTCCGGAATCGGTGCAGGATCGGCAATGTCTTCTTCTGGAATGTCTGCCGGCACGTCTTCAGGCGTGGAGGGCAGTGGAACGGCCACTACCTCCAATTCATCGTCGGCGGAGTTGTCCTCTTCCTCTGCAGTCTCTGGAGGCTTGCTGTCGTCCACCGGTTCCGGTGGCGGAGCCGTGGTCGTTTGCTCGGCTTGTTCTTTGGGCGTTGTGGCAGGTTTCGTGGTGTCGTCCTGCTCGGCCGCGACTGCGACCAGAACCGCTGTACCTCGTTTGGGCATCACGGGACGGCGTGCGACGACAATGACCGGCGGCAAGTTCGGCAACCTTTTGGCGGTCTTGGCGGGCACTGTCGGCGATGCGGGGCTTTCGGGCGGTGCGGTGCCGGCATAGACGGTTGTGGTGTGCCCCGGGTTTACGTTGATGTCGGAACGCCACGTCGATGGTCCGCTAAGAGTGACAGAGACTACATGATGGCCCGCGGTCACTTCGAGGCCAGTGAGCGGCGTTTTGCCCCGGATCACACCGTCAACGGACACCGTTTGTCCATGTTGTGGCGCAAAGACATCGAGGCGACCTCGTGGAACGGGAAGCTCGATGGGTATCGTGATTCGAACGTGTTTTCCAGCATGCACGTTGTGTTGATACTTGCGATGCACACCGGCCTTTGTGGTGGCGTGGATGACGAGCGCACCTTCTTTTAGCCAACGAAGTATGGGACCGGGCAGACAATCTTGGTCGGGAACGCCCGGTCGTTGGAGACAAATCCAGGCGTTGTTTGGCTTGGTGATGATCTCCAGCTCGGCGTTGTGCGCACTCAGAATGGTTCTGAGTTGTGAAATTTGTTGTCGTCCGGATAGTCGTCCGGCAGGGGCCCTCCCAATTCGCATATACCGTTCAGCGAGTCGAAGAGCTGTCTCGAATTCGTCTGCCTCGCGGTACAACTGAACGGCTTCGAGGAGCACAAGTTCGTTGGGATATTGTTCGTACGCATCGACCAACGCCTTGGCGGCACGCGACGGGCGCCCCAAGTTCTTATACAGTTTGGATTGGGCTTGCAGGCGGCGGTACTGATCATATCCAGAACCCGCCCACGCAGGGGGGACGATGCTCACGAGCACGAGACAAAATGCCCCAACCAGGCAACCTCTCGAATGCATTAAAGCTTGTCGACGAGAGGATGCCCCCATGGCAGAGCAATCGACATCGGGCGCTCGAATCTGCATAAACTCATTCAACATGGTATCTCGCACCTGGTGGCTACGCAAACTTCACACTACTTGATCGAGTCCTCTGCTCTGGGATTAAGCCATGGTTTTCGTGTGTGGCAGCGTGAATTTAGGGCCCGTCCAGGCAAAAGCCTTGGTAGCACTCTTCTCCAGGGGGGCAGTCGACTCCTAGGCAGCTTAGGAAGCCTTGGCATCCGTAGGCCAGCGGCGGGAGGCACGCCTGTTGAACACAGGAGGTCCCCGCGGGGCAATCCTGGTTCTTGGTGCAGGGCATTGAGCAAACTTGCCCTACATTGGGGCTGTTGACACAGAGCCCTGTGCCGCATTGCCCCGCTGTTTCGCACGGCTCGCAGAACCCCAGTGGCAATGCTCCGCACTTGGGCGTGGGGACACCCAACACGTTGGGCATACACAGAGGCGTTTCGATGCTTTCATCCTCTACCTCACCACATGCTAGGGAGGAATATTGCTCGGGACAGTCCGCATTGGAGGCGCAGGAGCGGACACAAAAACGGATGTCCCCAAGTGGCTCATAACAGAACAAGCCGTCGCCGCAATCAGCATCGGTTTTGCACGAACTGCAGTCCGTTCCGTCGTCTTCGCACACACCCGATAAGGGGGAACAGAAGAAGTCTTTTGGAGTGTCGCCGAATTGCTTGCAGTAGTACCAGCGAGGGCAAACGGTGTCTCCGAAATAATCGCACCGTGAGGAGCAAAACCCCACACCGCGGGCGTCCTCGACACACTCGCCGTCGGCGCAGTCCGAGTCGGACTCGCATGGCGTACAGAGCAGACCGTCGCCGGCCGGCTCACATTGATCATCCGTGCTTGGGTCGCATGCATCTCCCGAAGAAGGTGGATTGGGCGCGTTGTCCCCGGCGGCATCGGGTTTGTCCGTCCTCAGCTCATTGCTGCTACCGGAGCCGCACCCGCCGAACATCAAACCAACGAAGACGCCAAAGACAAGGGTTTTCCAGGTTTTCATGGTTGATACGATAACGGGAGGCCCCGCCCGCTTCAAGGTTCGGCGTGTGGTTACCACCCGGGCCGGAGGTTTTCTAGGTGGGTGTTCCTCGATAACACGGGGGAAATAATTGTTGGAATAACCAGGATTTGTTGGCAAATCCACACATTCGGACGTATGAAGGTCCCGGTCCAAACACATTGTGTAGGAAAAAGGTGGCTGCCCATGGGAGACAACGACGCCCAGATTTCGAAGCAAAATGCGGCTGCGATCGCGACTCGTCCTTTATGGGGTCGGGGGCGAGCCCGGTGCTTGGTCGTTGATGATGAGTCCTCTGCCATTGAAGTTGTTCGTGCGACTCTAGCGTCATGGGATGTGGAGGTCGTGGGTGCTTCTAGTGGGCGCGAAGCGTTGGAGATGATCGCCCAAGAGACACCAGATTGTGTCATTTTGGACATCATGATGCCCGCCATGGACGGATTTGACGTGTGCAAGAAAATCAAGGAGCGCTGGTCTGACGAGCACATTCCGGTGGTGATGCTCACGGCGTTGACGGGCCGAAGGGAACGCGTTCGAGCCTGGGACGTTGGAGCAGACGATTTCTTGCAAAAACCGATACAGCCAATGGAATTGGTCGCGCGTCTCCGCAGCTCCTTGGTGTCTCGCGAATTGAATCAAAAACTCGCTGAAAAAGTACAAGCTCTCGAAGTGGTTGAGAAAAGCCGCGTGCAAGAGCTTCGCCACTTGACCGAGTTCCTGACCTTTGCGGATCGTTCCTTATGGTACTTCGATCCGAATCGCCGAGACGACGAGGCCCATTGCCAGATGCTATTACAGCAACTGATCCAGCGAGGTCCCAAGGATGTGACGCGGCCTGCGGTCGTTCTGATGGCAACGAAGATGGAGCAAGGCGGCTATCAAGGATTCCTGTACACGCGCGATGGCGCTGAAATTCGACGCTATCTCGGTCCGCTTACGATCACGAAGAAACGAGCCAGTGTCCTCTTTCCTCCCGATGGCGAGGTCGTGTACGCCAACCAGAACACCATGGGGCAGGACGATGTGTTGAGTTATCGCTTTGACCGATTCATCCGCCGGGCCGTAGGTCCCATGCAGAATTACGTGTCGTGCGCGTTGGACACCGTGGGTGTGGTGGCCTTTAATTACGGGAGTGAGGTCGGAGGTTTTGCGGCCCATTTGTTGCGTAGCTTTGTGCTCCATTCCAGTGTACTTCGCCGCTTGGCCAATCAGGCCCACGAAACGGAAGAGGCCTTTGTGGTGGCCATTGAGACGTTGGCGCGTGCGTCGGAGGCCAATGACGAAGATACGGCCAATCACCTCACGCGCGTCAACGAATACTCTCGTGTGTTGGCGTTGGCGCTCGGGTGCTCTGAGGAATTCGTTCGTCAGATTCACTATTCGGCTCAAATGCACGATGTCGGAAAGATTCATGTTCCACGCGAAATCCTGCGGAAACCAGGCCGTTTAACGGACGACGAGTGGGCATCAATGATCGAACATCCCGTGTATGGTGCTCGCATACTCGGCGAGGCCCCGGCGCTGGCCATGGCCCGGGAAATTGCGCTGTGTCACCACGAAAAATACGATGGGAGCGGCTATCCCCGTGGTTTGAAGGAGATGCAAATTCCACTCTCTGCCCGCATTGTTTCGGTTGCGGATGTGTACGATGCGTTGCGTTCCAGTCGTCCCTACAAAGAAGAGTTTACCCACGAGAAATCGATCGACATCATTCTCAACGGCGACGGTCGTGTGGAGCCGAGCCACTTTGACCCCGACGTGCTCGCCGTCTTCCAGGTACGACAGGATGAATTCAAGAGGATCTACGCTGAGTTTCGCGATGCTCCCAGCCGGTTGCAGGCCGCGCCGTTGGAGAAACAAGCCAACGGCTAACATCATGCGCCGCATTGGCTCCGTTGACAGGTGCTTCGTCCGTCGATAGGCTCCGCGCCATGATGACCCTTGAAGGAAAGACAGCGGTGATTTTTGGTGTGGCCAGCGAGAGCTCCATTGCATGGGCGATTGCGCAACAGTTTGCGGAGGCTGGCGCCACGGTGTTTTTGGGCTATCAGTTCAAGTTTCGAAGCCGGGTCATGCAGTTGGTGAAAGACAAACCTTGGGTGGCCGGCTGGTTTCCTTGTGACCTCTCCGATAACGACGAGGTCAAGAAATTCTTCGGCGATCTAGACACGAAGGTGGACACTCTTGTGCACGCTGTTGCGTACGCAGACCCATCCACATTTCGAAAGCCCGTCGTCATGGCGACGGCGGAGGAGTTCAGCGACGCGCTCAGTATCAGCGCATTCACACTCCTTCGGATCATTCGATTTGCGATGCCAAAGCTCACTGACGGCGCTTCTATCATGACGTTGAGCTATTTGGGCGCAGTGCGTTGTGTACCCAATTATCGGGTCATGGGAATCGCTAAGGCGGCACTCGAAGCCACGGTCCGTGAAGCGGCATCGGCTGTGGGTGGGCGCGGGATCCGTGTAAACGCCATCAGCGCTGGTCCCATTCGCACGTTGGCCGCTTCTGCCATTGCCGGATTCGATGCCATCTTGGCTCATGTGGAACAGAACGCGCCGCTTCGAACCAACGTCACGCAAGACGATGTTGCCGGTTCAGCGCTCTTTTTGGCAAGCGATGCCAGCCGCCGGGTCACGGGTCAAACCCTGTACGTCGACAGCGGTTATTCTTCCATTGGGGTGCCCTTGGCCGGATCGCTCTAGAGACGCCGGTATTCTCCGTTCATTCGCCGTGTTTTGCCCTGTTGCGTTCGCGTCACAGGGTGTGGTTGTCACACTACGATCTCCAAAGTTACCTCTAGTAATTACAAGGTGTTACGTGTTGGCACGGTTCTCGCTCTATCTCTAGCGGCAACGGGCTGCCAACAGACGGTGGCCCATCGGCATTGAGGAGCAAAATGATGAAATCGCTGAAAGAAAACTGCACTTCCAAATCGCTGTGGATGCTTTTCTGTGTTCTGTTTATGTTGGCTGGTTGCGAGATTTATGGCCCGCGCCCCCTCGGACCGCCGGTCTTTATTGATGATTCGCCTGGCGTGATCGTGACGTCCCCGGTGGAGCCGAGCGAATGGTTCGGCGTGATTTCCATTACAGCCTATGCCCCAGCATTGTCGTCTCTGACGCCCGATACGCAAACAGTGATGGTGACCGTGCGTGAGGGTGGTGCGTATGGTCCTGTGCTTATAGAGCCGACCGAGTTTGAGTTGGAGTCCAATGGAATTGTTGCCATCGATGTGGTGGATGCTCCCTACGGGTATTACGACATTGAGGTGCTCGGGTTGGATCTGTTTGGGAACAACGTGAGCTACGCCGCCACGGGTATCACACTAGATGAGCCCATTGTCAGCGTGTCGTTGGACCTGGACCCCATTTCGTTTGCGGGAACCGTTCTTCTGGACATTGTTGAGCCTGCCGACGACGGCTTCACGGGCCCTGCATCTTCTCTCGACTACATCTTGTGGGAGAACGACCCATTGACTGGGACCCTGACCTTTGTTGAAGAGATCACGGAGATCCCCCTGGACGGTTGGACGATGCCTACCATTGAGAACCTCGAATTGGGTGCCTACACCATCGAAGCCTTCGGTTTCGACGTCTATGGGAACCTGATTTATGAATATGTGGCCGATTTCAGCCACGAATCGGAAGAAACCCTGGTTCCCATCTTCTTCTGGTACAGCCTGTAGGCTGCTACGTGCTCGGTTGCCAGTCTACGATTCGTAGCTGAACCGACACCTGTCCCCGCCACTCATTGTATTCCGGTCGAAATGCCACGTCGATGAGAGCGCCCTCTTCGGGCGCCTCATCGCCGACCCGAAATGCGATGGCATCCATACGCCGCTCATATTGTGTCAACGCGAGCTTGGCGTGGTCTCCGTCTGTCCCTACCCGACGAACGGAGCCCACTCGAACGCGCCGAGAGCAGAACTTGGGCTCAGGATTACCCGCTCCAAATGGCGCCAGGACTTCGATGGTGTCGATGAGATTGCTGGAAATGTCTCCGAACGACACTTCTGCATCGAGGGACAACGATGGATTCCAGGCATCGGGCGGCGTGAGGGCCTGGGCGGCCTCTTGAAATGCGTCCCGAAATTTCTCGATGTTTTCCGCTCGAATGCTGAGCCCTGCCGCATAGGGATGGCCCCCATATTGTTCGAGCCATTCTTCGCAACGCTCCAAGCCGCGCATGACATCGAATCCTCGAATGCTACGGATACTGCCTTTGCCGATCCCCTCGTCGTTGACCGCGATCATGACACAGGGCCGGTGGAAACGTTCCACCGAACGCGACGCAACAATGCCCGTGACACCCGGATGCCATTGGTCGCTCCACAGGACGTGGGCGGGTGCCTTGACGCCCTTGGGACTCTCCATGACTTGTGCCACGGCTTGTTCTTCGATGACGTCCTGCAGTTCGCGGCGTTCTTTGTTCTCACGATCGATCTCTTGGGCGATGTCTTTCGCGATGTTCGCATCGTCGGTGCTGAGGAGCACATAACCCTTGAACGGATCACTCAAACGGCCCGCTGCATTCAATCGCGGGACCATCTGAAATCCGACGGTACCGGCGGTGAGTGGCCGTCCGGGTGGCAGAAGCGAGAGGAGTGCTCGGATGCCCACGTACGGGGACTGGCGCATTCGCTCTAGCCCGTATGCTGTGAGAACACGATTAACGCCACGAAGAGGGACCACGTCGGCGATGGTGCCCAGTGCTGTGATGTCCAGTAGGTCTCGAACGTCCGGCTCCGGCTGGTCAGCGAAGAAGCCACGGCTGCGCAGCTCTGCGCGCAATCCCAAGACCAGATAGAAAGCGAGCCCTGCGGCACACAGATCCTTGAACGGGAATGGGCAGTCCGGTTGATGTGGGTTCAAGATCGCGTTTGCGTTCGGAAGACCGTCGTTGGGAAGCTGATGATGATCGACGATGATGAAGTCGGCTCCAAGCTCCCGTGCTTTGGCGACAGCGGCCACATCTCGAATTCCGCAGTCGACCGAGATAAAGAGTGAGGTTCCGTCCGCCACCAGTGCTTCGACCCGCTTCGGATTGACGCCATACCCATCGACAAAGCGATTGGGCAAGAAAACATGGGGTTCGTAACCGATCTTACGAAGGAAGCGCGTCAAGATGGCTGAAGCGGTCATTCCGTCCACATCGTAGTCGCCGTGAATGGTGACTCGTTCTCCCTGCTCAAACGCGGCGAGGATCCGAGTGACCGCCTCAGGCATCCCTTTGATCTGGTGGGGATCGGCCAGCTGGGAGAGTCGTGGATTGAGAAACGTCTGTGCGGATTCAGGGTCGTTATACCCTCGATTGACCAGCAATCCGGCAACGACATTGGAGATGTTGAGTTTCTGCGACAACTCGGCCACCCGACTGGGATCGGGCTGACGTATGTTCCAAATACGTTTTACGCCCACCGGCATCCTCGTCTTGGTTGATGTGGGGAGAGCGTGATGGGGGTGCTGTCGGATGCGTGACGCAATGCAGCTACAACCTCTTAGCCCTTGGATGCTTGTGGCGTTCTCGCGACTTCGCTGCTCTTTTCTTGGCCGTCGCCGATGTACTTGTCGAAGATGATGACGAGTGGTGAAGCGATGAAGACCGACGAGTAGGTACCGACGATGACGCCGATGGTCAGAGCCAGGGCGAAGTCTTTGATCAATCCACCGCCCCACACAAGCAAGGACACCACCACAAACAAAGTGGTCAAAGAGGTCAACACTGTGCGACTTAGCGTCTCGTTGATGCTCTGGTTGACCAGTTTGCTCAAGTCCATGCCTTTGAATTTCTGGAGATTCTCACGGATGCGGTCGTACACCACGATGGTGTCGTTGAGTGAGTACCCAATGATCGTCAACAAGGCGGCGATAATGGGCAAAGTGAACTTGATACCAAAGAGGCTGAAGAGCCCCAGAGTGATCATGGTGTCATGAATCAAGGCCGCAACGGCGCCGGGCGAATACCGGAAATCGAATCGGAAGCCAATGTAAATCAGGATACCGATGATCGCGTAGAGAATGGCCACCATCCCCTTGTTGAACAAGTCTTTTCCCACGCTCGCGCTGACGGATGTGGCGGACTCTACGGTGACAATATCCTTGCCGAACCTGTCTTGAAGTGCCGCCTGCATCTTGTTCTGGAACTGCTGCAGGCTGACCGTGAAGCTCTTGTCGAGCCGGGTCTCCAAGATGGCCCCTACGCGTAGGTCGTGTTTGGCTCGTTCTTGTTTGAAGTCGTCATCGGCCAACTCTTGTCCTTCTTTCTGAAACTCAACAACGCGGAGGTTGTATTCCTTGTAGAACTCCATCGCTAAATTGCGTTCCTCGTCGCTGGAGATCTCGAGCTGCGGGTAGTCCACCGTGTAGATTCGCGGCGTCTTGTCCTCGCCGATCGTGCAGGTTCCGGCCGCCGTATCGATCGTCACTTTGTTTGCATCCGTTACGGGCGTACAGGCACCTCTGGAGTCACAGCATCGCGGGTTGGAGATGATTTGGCGGAGCAACGTTTTCGTGGATTGAATGGGAGCGCCCTGCTTGAGGAGCACCACAAACTTGTCTTGCTCTTGAGGGCGGGAAACCCGCTCTGTTTCGGTTCCTTTGTTGGCCGCGAGGCCCGTTTTCAGGCTTTTCTGAATGTCTGCGGCTTGTTCGTCGCTCAACATCGTGGTCGTTTCAACGAAGATCTGATAGCGCGTCTTCTCGTCGGGGCTTTCAAAGTCTTGGACCTCGACTTGACTGTCAGGATTCCCGTCCGAGAGTACATCGCGAACCACCGAACGGATGTCGTCACGAGACACGTTCGCGTCTTGTTCGAAGGCGAGGATCAATTTGTTTCCACCCAGAAAGTCGATGCCCAGATTCAGACCGTTGATGACGAGCAATAACACGCATCCCAGGATGAGCATGGTGCTGATGAAGAGCATCGTTTTGGAGTGCTGAACGATTGCGTACCTGGTTCCGGGTTTGATGATTTCATGCATTCGTTGACTCCTAGATGCTCAGCGATTCGACGTTGCGCTTTTGTATCATTCGGTTGAAGAGCATGCGGGTGACCACAATGGCTGTAAACATGGATGAGACGATGCCCCACACCAACGTGACCGCGAAACCATGAATGGGCCCGGTCGCCATTTTCCAGAGGATGGCCCCCGCCAGCGCTGTGGTAACGTTGGCGTCGAAGATGGTCCAAAAGGCCTTTGAGTACCCGGTGTCGATAGCGGCGCGGACAGCTCTGCCGGCGCGCAGTTCTTCTCGGATGCGTTCAAAGATGATCACGTTGGCATCCACGGCCATACCGATCGTCAACACGATGCCCGCGATGCCCGGTAGAGTCAGCGCGGCGTTCATGCCTACGAGTACAGCCACGATAAAGATGATATTGAGTGACAACGCGACGACCGCGATGACGCCACTGGTGCGATAATAGAACATCATGAACAAGACGACGCCGATGCCTCCTGCGATAAGCGCTTGGATGCCCGATTGGATCGATTGTGCACCCAGGGACGGTCCCACATGGTGGTCATGAACTTTGTACACCTGCGCTTTGTACGCGCCGGAGTTGAGCACAGTCACCAGGGCTTGGGCCTCGCGTACTTGCTGTGTTCCGCCGCCACTGCCCAACGTGATCTGAGCGCGGCCCCCGGTGATGGCTTCTCGAATGACTGGTGCAGAGCGAACTTCATCGTCGAGCATGATGGCAAGAAATCGGCCCACGTTTTGTGTGGTGAGGTCCCCGAAATCTCTGGCACCTTCGCTGTCGAACTCCAAGGACGCGTAGGGTTGGCCGTTTTGCTCGTAAGAAACCTGAGCGCGTGTTAAGCGGTCGCCACTGATGGTGATGGGGCGTTCCCCCCCACTTTCTGTGGGGACCCTCATGTTTCGAATGACGTAGTGTGTACGCCATCCTTTGGATGTCTGCTTCATCGACGCAACGTTGGTCGCCGTCAACTCTTCGAAGCCGATCATGTGATCGTCGTCGATTAGCGTACTTTGTTTGGCCTTCCCCGTAGCGGGATCAATCGCGCGGCGTTGTTCACCGACGAATCGGAAGAATCGAACGAGCTCACTTTTCTTTTGGGCCCACAAGTGCTTCTGCGTGGAGGAGCGCTTGGCGTTGTCATCTTCCACCCAATTGCGGAACTCAAGCGTTATGGCCATGCCGGGGTTATCGGCTTTGAACAGAGCGATGTCTGCGTCAGACAAGGAGTCCAAGGGGTTTGCCACGGTTTCGTCTTGATTGGCGATGTCGAGAAGGCGGAAC
>Ga0310121_10000922_pt1 | contig 31200 bp, 34 predicted proteins | sample CB27_Tmax_986_MG_FD_203504 | JGI IMG/M metagenome (GOLD analysis project Ga0310121, IMG submission 203504) | Marine microbial communities from Western Arctic Ocean, Canada - CB27_Tmax_986 | ecosystem: Environmental > Aquatic > Marine > Oceanic | place: Canada: Western Arctic Ocean | collected... | reverse complement strand
CCAGACGCCCTCGGTCGTTCGTAGCGCTGGTTCCAGGAGATCTCTTACTTCTGTAAGCAGCTGTGGTCGTTCGGATTTACTCACCGTCTCTAAGAAGGACTTTGCGAAAATCTCGAGCCATAAGGTGATATCTGACGGTAGTGGTGTCGGGCGTGGGAATACACTCAGCATGTCAACGTGAAAACCGTGTGCTTTGAGTCTCGCTCGATATTCATCGCCCGTTGGGAAGTGCCAGGGATTCACATGGCTCGAGTCGATCCCACGGCGGCCAAGAGCGGTTCCGAGTGCATTACGGATTGCCGAGACGCATCCTGCACCTCCGAATTCAGCCACTAGGCGTCCGCCTCGCACAAGGGCTTTTCGAATTTGCTGGAGTGCCAGATCAGCGTCGGTGATCCAATGCAAAACGGCATTTGAGAAGATGGCGTCGAATTCGTCTTCAAACCCAAGAGCTCTTACGTCGAGGATACGTGCATCAATTCCACGCTCGAGGGATGCCCACACTTGCTCTGGACTGCTGTCGATCGCGACGACTTGGCATCCTGCGGCAAGAAGTCTTTCCGTAAGGGCACCATCACCACATCCGAGATCGAGTACTCGCTCGCCGGGCTTTGGATTAAGGAGGTCGATAACAGGCTGGCCAAGCTCTGAAACGAATCGGGCATGGCGTGCGTATTCATCTGGATCCCAAGTTTGCGTCATTATGCCGCTGTTCTGTGTAGTGCCGAATGCATGTGTCGACTTTTTGTTGTGGCACGGATGGACATCGCTAGCCCTTGCCCTCACTAGCGTCTATGGATATTTGATTTCAAGTCGGCCGGTATAAATCGCCATTCCCACAACAGCGTCGATATTTTCACCGTCAAGTTGGTCAATTTCAGCCTGCGTGGTGATACCGCCCGCCGCTGTTAACCGGCGTGCCGTCGCACGTTTTACCGCGAGAATTGCTTCTAGGTCAGTCCCTTCCATCAAGCCTTCCTTGTCGACGTGGGTATACAGGAACTCTCCACAGAAGGGTTCCAGGGCTCGCACCGCATCAACGGCCGTGATGGAAGTTGCTTCCGTCCATCCCTTGATGACAACCCGTCCATCTTTACTATCGACCGCTGCGATGACGTGGTCTGGTCCAATGGTAGAGGCTAGCTTGTCGGCAAAATCGATATTGGGATTACCTTCTTGAAAAAGTGACGATCCCACAATTACTGCCTTGGCTCCATAATCGAGTACCTCAGCAGCACGATCGACCGAACGGATCCCACCGCCAACGCGACAGGGGAGTGACGATGCAACTTGACGAACTAAATTGGCGTTTGTACCCGTTCCCATGGCGGCATCGAGGTCTATAAGTTGCACACAGGGGAAACCGCTAAAGCGGCTGATCCACAAGTCAACATCATCTGTTGCAATAGCGGGACGCTCACCCTGTACCAACTGAACAATTTGGCCGCCTTTGAGATCGATTGACGGTATTAGCATGGGAATCGCACGGGGATACCATTTTGGGACAGGTGAATTTTTAGGTCACTTACGGCATGTTCGTCGTAATGAAAAATCGATGCGGCGAGTGCCGCATGAGCTTGACCGATCGTAAAGACATCGACAAAGTGATCAAAAGTTCCCGCTCCCCCTGAGGCAATCACTGGAATAGAAACCGCATCCGATACTGCCGCTGTCAGTTCACAGTCGAATCCACTTTTCGTGCCATCCCGATCGATCGAAGTTAAGAGGATTTCTCCGGCGCCACGATCCGCTGCTTCCCGTGCCCATTCTATTGCGTCTCGGTCAGTTGCCTGTTGTCCACTACGTACATAGATCTGGAACTTGCGATCAACGCGTTTGGCGTCGATAGCTACGATAACTGCCTGACTACCGTAACGTCTGGCGAGGGTTGTCAATAGTTCGGGTGTAGCGATGGCAGCGGTGTTTAGGCTGACTTTGTCAGCACCGGCTTCAATGGCGGCATCAGCATGATTTTCATTTTTAATGCCACCGCCAACACAAAGTGGTAAAAATATTTCCGATGCTACAGCGTGGATCGTGTCGGCCAGTGCTTTTCGTTTTTCGATAGTAGCAGTGACGTCAAGAATAACGATTTCGTCGATACCTTCGCGGTTGTATCGTCGTGACAACTCTGCTGGATCGCCGGCCACTCGAAGTCCTTCAAAATTCACGCCCTTGACGACCGATCCATTCCGAACATCGAGGCATGCGATGATGCGTTTGGATAACATGGATAAAGAAGGCAGTAACTTTATGATGGTTTAATGCGGTTCAAGAAATTTTTCAAAACGCGGAGACCAACTTCACCTGATTTTTCAGGGTGAAACTGTACGCCGACTAACTGGTCCCATTCCACAACGCTGGCGAAATCCATCCCGTAACGTGTTGACCCGACGCATTCGTCGGTTATTGGTGCCGCAAAGGAGTGGGTAAAGTACACTTGGTGGCCTTCCGCAACTCCTTCAAGTATCCATGAGTCTCGGACTCGGTGAAGGCTGTTCCAGCCGACGTGTGGCACTTTAAACGGTCCGACCACTGATGTATCTCCAGCTTCACGTTGCAGTAAACGACAGCATCCATTGACTGCACCCAATCCTGACACAGTTGGAGCTTCATCGCTGCCATCAAATAGCCATTGGAGTCCGAGACAAATTCCTAAGAGTGGTACTCTTCGTTCGACTGCGGTTGCAATGCTTTGACGCCACACCTCGTCCAGCGCGGTTGTGGCTTCAAAGTTGCCAACTCCCGGGATGATTACCGCGCTTGCGTTTCTAAGACTTTCTGCTGTCGTTGGCGTCTCAAACACCGCACCAAGGTGGCTGAGTGCTTTCCGTACAGACGTGAGATTACCGGCGCCGTAATCGATCAATTGAATCATGAGGTTTTAACCTGTAGCGCAGGCATGATTAGAGCAAATCCTTCGTACTTGGGAGCGTTCGGCCGAGCTGTTTGTCGCGTGAGCAGGCCACGCGTAGTGCTCGTGCAAAAGCTTTAAACAAAGCCTCGATCTGGTGGTGACTGGAGCGGCCGTACAGGATCTTGACATGGACGTTCGCGCGAGCCCCTTGGGCAAAGCCGGCGAAAAAATCATGGACAAGTTCTGCCTGTAGATCGCCGACTCGCCGCACTCGTAGCTTCAAGTCGACCACTGTATGTATGCGGCCACTTAGGTCTATTGCGGCTACACCGAGTGTTTCGTCCATTGGCATGACAAAATAACCGGCTCGATTAATGCCGCGTCTGGCGCCGAGCGCTTTCGAGATTGCTTCGCCGAGTGCGATTCCGACGTCCTCGACGGTGTGGTGCTGGTCTACATCCAAATCACCTACCGCTTTAATCGTAAGATCGAATAGCCCATGCCGAGAAAGTAGTTCCAACATGTGATCAAGAAACCTGATACCGGTACTCACGTCGTATCGGCCCTTTCCGTCAAGTACTAGTTTGAGCTTGATTCTTGTCTCGCTGGTGTTACGTTCGATTGTGGCGCGTCGCACGATATCCTCCTACTTCAAACGCGTGGTGATCGATGCAGCATGAGCAATTAATCCTTCTACGTTGGCCAGAGAAATCGTTGTTGGTGCCAACCGTTTCAGTCCCTCTCGTGTCACGCGTTGGACGGAATTAATACGAACGAAATCCGCCGCACTTAATCCACCTCGAAATTGCGCCGCACCATTGGTCGGCAACACATGGTTTGAGCCGGTGGCATAGTCACCAGCAGCCTGCGCTCCATATGGCCCGACAAACACTGTACCTGAACGGGTGAGCTGACGGGCGACAGCCTCCGTTTCACAGACGACGTGCTCTGGGGCCAGGCCATTTGAGAGTGTTATAGCCTCGTCGAGTGTGGTCGTTACGACTGCTACTCCATGTTGTTCGACCGATGCCCGAGCGGCCGGGTGTTCCACGAGGCGAGCATCAACGGCACTTGCAACCGCCTTTGCTAAATCGAAATTGGGTGTTAACAATATTGCTCTCGCAGCCGGGTCGTGTTCTGCCTGTGCCACTAGGTCGGAAGCGATCCAGTCAGCGTTTCCGTTTCGGGCCACGATTACTATTTCGGTTGGACCAGCATAGAAATCAATTGGGCAGTCGGCGGCAACAGTTGCTTTGGCCGCTGAGACGTACGCATTTCCAGGACCAACAATCTTTTCGACCTTCGGGACCGATTCAGTGCCGTACGCGAAAGCCGCAATTATGTGGGCACCTCCAACTCGATAGAGCTTTGAGACCCCGGCTTCTAATGCAGCTGTGAGTACTGCCGGCTCTGGGCGCGGACACGCTGCGATAATTTCCCTGACACCAGCAACTTGAGCGGGAAGAGCGGTCATCAGTAATGACGATGGCAACGGATACCGACCACCTGGCACGTAACACCCTACTCGCTCGAGAGGTATCACCCGCTGCTCGACTAAGACACCCCGAACAATGGTTGTCCGCCACGTTTTCGGCACCTGTTTCTCGGCTACTCGGCGAATATGACGTGCAGCTTCTTTTAGGGCTCGTGTTACAGCGGGTGGTGTTTTCTTGGCGCCATTTCGTATTTCACGACGCGTGATCTCAAGCGGCCCGGTTACTTTATCGAAACGCTTCGCATACTCTTGGAGAGCACGGTCTCCTCGTCGTCGCACACGATTTACGATCTGAGCTACCTGCTCTTCTATTACTGAATCGGCGGCTTGTGCTCGGTTGAGCAACCGTTGCATCGCGCGCACATTCGATGACTTGATGACTTTCATCGTTGTCTTACCATTCGCTCTTACAGCACGATCTTGTTGAGTGGGTACTCGACAATACCTTGAGCACCAAGAGTCTTGAGTTTGGGAATTAATTCACGGACTGCTTGCTCTTCGAGAATGGTGGTAATGGCAATCCATTCTGGGTCGCTCAGTGGAGCCACCGTGGGTTTTTGTAGCGCCGGCAAGAGCTGCAGCAGCGGACCAAGGTTCTCACGCTTTACGTTTAGCATCAGTCCGACACGACCTTGCGCGTCGATGGCCGACTTTAGTAGTAGCGCAATGTTGTCAAGTTTTTCGCGTTTCCATGGATCTTCGACAGCCCGTTGGTTGGCGATAAGCTGTGGATTGGACTCAAGAACGGTATCAATAATTCTGAGATGATTCGCTCGTAGTGTTGATCCTGTTTCTGTTGCTTCGACGATGGCATCAGCTAGTCGCGGAGGCTTCACTTCCGTCGCGCCCCATGAAAATTCGACGTTAACGGATACATCGAGTCTGGAAAAATAGGATTCAGTTACCCGAACTAATTCAGTTGAGATTGTCGCACCTTCGAGATCTTGGGGTGTCTGATATTTTGACCCTTCAGGAACTGCTAAGACCCAGCGCACTTTTTGAAAACTTTGCTTTGAATAAATTAAGTCTGCGATAGTGACAACCTCTTCACCCGTGGCAGCGCGGTGTTCAGCAATCCAGTCCTGTCCGGTCAATCCGGCGTCAACAGCGCCGTCGGCGACATAACGCGCCATTTCCTGCGCTCGAATCAGCGTACATTCGACATCCACATCGTCAATAGTCGGGAAGTAAGACCTAGGGCTTGCATAGACGTTAAAGCCCGCTTGACCAAAGAGTTGAATGGTCGACTCTTGTAACGAACCTTTAGGAATTCCCAATTTCAAAGTCATAAACGTCTCTCCGCGTGTGTTTAGTATTTCAAGATAAGCGAACTTACTGCTCTAACTTCCTGAAAAAGCAGGTTCTTTCTCCAGTGTGGCAGACGTTGCCGTCACCAAGTCTGGTAACCCTGAGTAAGATGGTGTCGTCGTCACAGTCGGTTAGCATCTGCTGGACTTGAAGTTTGTTGCCAGACGTTTCTCCTTTCATCCAGAGAGTTTGTCGAGTCCGACTGAAAAACGTTGCAAATCCTGTTGTTTTTGTTCGCTCCAAGGCCTGCTCGTTCATGAAGCCAACCATGAGAACTTCATTGCTGATGTTGTCTTGCACGATGGCGGGAATCAGCCCGTCAAGTTTTGAGAAATCCATATCTTATTCCTTGCGGCACAAAAAAAGGCCTCGCCGAAGGCGAGGCCGAGGTCGTGCTTGTCTTGGTTCTGTTGCTCAATCATTCAGAGCTAGGCGCACGCCCACCGACCTGCCCGCTAAAGGGGTGATGATGGTAACTATGTGGCGAGCCACTAAACTCAGTTGACATCTTACAAGGTACACTAGCCTAGCGCCTGTGAGGCTGTCAAACAGTGAAGGGTCGCGTCACGTAATAGCGGTACGTGAGGTTCGGCTACTTACCAAGTTTAGCGGTGCTTTATGGGGACTTTGAGGGAGGATGGTGATGACGAAAGCCACACTGTTTTGGTTCGTGGTACTACTGTTGAATGTCGAGGGGAGTTTAGTGTACGCACAGGAATCCGCCGAGGCCCGGGCGGCATTGGATGAGTACATAGCGGCTTGGAACGCCGCGGACAACGAGGCGATAGCTGCGGTCAGCAACTTTCCACGCGTGAGCATTGGAACCGCCGGTGAGGTGGTGGTTCGCCAAGCTGCCGAAGAACTGGAAATTGACTTTGATTTACTTCGGCAGGCCGAGGGGTGGGATCATACGACGATCGATTTCATCGAAACGGTTCATATCGCGGCTGACAAGGTTCACTACAGAATTGTTTCTAGCCGACGGCGAGCCGATGGTTCCGCCTACCGAACCGCTCCGGCCCTTTACATCCTGACGCGCCAGGATGGTCGTTGGGGGCTTCAGCTGCAATCTGTTTTGCCGCCGACCTTTATTGCACAGTAGGTTCGCGACCAATCATCACTTCGGTGGCTTTGATGATCGCAGTTGCGAAGTCGCCTTTCTTTAATCGTAATTCGTCGAGCGCATCACACGTAATTATGGCGGTTAGTGATTGGTCTCCCACCCGAAGCCGAATTTGAGCGAGAAGGCCGTCTCGCCGGATCTCGCTGACGACACCGCTGAGACGATTGCGTCCGCTAAGGGCGATTAGGACACCCGAGGCCGTTTGAGGCTTACTAAGAGTCGGTATCGCTTTTCCTTGTTGCGCGAGCAGCCGGTCAACTTCGGCCTCCTTGATTCGATGATGACCGCCCTTGGTTTGAACAGTACGAACACTGCCTTTGTAGATCCATTGTTTGAGTGTCGAATATGCGACACCTAACCGGGTAGCGGCTTCTCGCACAGTTAAAAGTGACATTATTGCACCTATTCGGATGAAATCATTTTCATTAACGTCTTAAATCATACTAAATCGATTATCGTACAGAAATGTATCGCAGTTGTATCTTGGTCACCTTGCTTGTTTTAGGAGGTTGTGGGAGGACGCAGAGTCCGACCACGGAGGTTCTCGTGTCGGCAGCCATCAGTATTTCTGAGGCAATGCAGCACGCCGCTTTTGAGTTCGAAGTAGCGAGCGGTACGACCGTTACCCTCAATATAGGCGGTTCGGACACTTTGGCCACGCAACTGATAGCTGGCGCCAATGTCGACCTCTTCGTGAGCGCAGATCTACGACAAATGAATCGTGTGGAGTTGGACGGCGGGATATTAACGGCAACCAAGGTGAATCTGTTGTCAAACCAGCTGGTGTTGGTGACTCATGGTGACAACCTTCGTGAGTTCTCGGGGATTGGAGACCTTGCGGATTCGAACATTCGACGTGTCGCTATGGGCGACCCAGACGCCGTTCCGGCAGGCGTCTATGCCAGACAGTTCTTGCAGGTGAGTGGCTTATGGAATGCGATCAGAGACAAAGTTGTACCCATGCGCAATGTCAGAGCGGTGCTTGCTGCTGTAGAGGCCGGAAACGCCGATGCCGGGTTTGTGTACCGGACGGATGTTCGTCTGGCGGAGAGCATTGAAATAGCGGTAGCTATACCAGCCGGCAACGGTCCTGAGATTCTATACGTTGCTGCCGTTACGACGAATGGACCCAACGAATCTGGTGCACGGCAGTTGTTGGATTTTCTTCGTAGTGAAGCTGCAACGCAGATATTTGAAGACTATGGTTTCATCGTGTTGAATGGTGGGGTGCCATGAATTCAGACCTACTTCGCGTTGTGGTCTTTAGCGTCGGAATGGCAACAATTGCGACGATAGTGATGCTGCCGCCAGGAATCGCCTTGGCTTGGCTCTTGGCTCGCAGATCTTTTCCTGGTCGAACCGTCGTCGAAACACTCGTGACGCTTCCCCTGGTACTTCCACCTGTTGCGACCGGATTGATTTTGCTCCGACTGTTCGGACGGCGCGGGTTTATCGGTAAGTGGCTTGATCAGTTTGGCATCGACCTAGTATTCACGTGGAAGGCGGTGATCCTAGCCATGGTGGTAATGGGGCTGCCACTCCTGGTACGCGCAGCCCGGAATGGCTTCGAGCAGGTTGACCCAAGGTACGAACAGATCGCCGCCACGCTCGGCGCTACGCCGATAAGAGTGTTTTTTACGATTAGCCTACCCCTCGCAGGTCGGGGAGTGGTGGCTGGATCAGTACTAGGGTTTTCACGTGCCCTGGGAGAATTTGGTGCGACCGTCATGATTGCAGGAATGTTGCCAGGCACCCGGACGTTATCTACATCCATCTATGCCTATACCCAAACAGGCCAAGACGCTCCGGCCACGGTCTTGCTTGTGGCGGCTGCGGCGGTAGCATTCTCGGCGGTCTACATTTCAAATCGGCTAAGTACGACGGGCGTCTAGAAGAGACGGGAAATAACTGAAACGAAAGAAGCGGACATGGCTGGGGTTCTCATAAAGCTTGATTTTGTGGTCCACCAAGGTACGTTTAGATTAACACTCCGCGAGTGTGTCCAGGCCAGAGCCATAGCCTTATATGGACCGTCTGGTGCCGGCAAAACCACCGTACTGGAAACGATTGCCGGTCTGCGAAAGCCCGTCGCTGGGTTGATTGAGATAGACGGACGTATCCTGTTCAGCTCAGAACGGCATCTGGATCTGCCAGTCGAATCCAGGCGTGTCGGCTATGTTCCACAGGACATCGCGTTGTTTCCTCACATGAATGTCAGGCGAAACATCTTCTATGGTCAGAGCAAGAGTGTTGCACTGGTGCCGGATACTGTACTTCGTGCTTTGGAGATTTCGTCGCTCCTTGATCGAAATGTAGCTGGGTTGTCAGGTGGCGAGCGACAACGTGTTGCGATCGCCAGGGCCCTCCTGTCCGAGCCTGAACTGTTGCTCTTGGATGAACCCCTCGCGGCAGTCGGGCACTCCCTGAAGGAACGAATTTTGCCCTATGTCGAGCGAGTTCGTCACGAGTTGAACACGCCTCTTATATACGTGTCACATTCGTTAGATGAGGTGAATCGGGTCAGCGACCACGTAATTATTTTAGAAGAGGGGCGAGTTGTCGAATCGAAACCAACGTATTCAGTTAGCTAATTCTTTCACCTGTTACGGGAGGCCGATGCGAAGCACCGTGAAGAGCAGAAAACAGACGAACGCTCCAACGACAGTCATCGACAGGCCCCATGCCATGAGTTGGTTGAAGAGTTTTCGACTGTCCTCGCTTGACGGTGCGGCGGCCATGCAAAGGGCTCCGAGGGTTGATAGCGCCGAGACGTCCACTAGGTGAGCACCAACATTCATAGAGGAAGCGATGGCTAACGGTGCCACTCCACCCAATTGTTCGGCTAGACCAGGAACAGTTGGGAGAAACGCAGGTAGTACCACGCCTGAGGTGCTGCTGTAAATCGAGATAAAACCAGTCGAGAAGGCTACAACGGCTGTGACACTTTGTGGGGTCGACACTCCAGCGAGTAGTTGGGTGAATAGATCAAGGCCACCGGTCTCGTCGAGTACCGAAATCAGCACGGTAACACCGCAGACCATCATGATGACTCGCCATGGCATGAGCTTCACGGCTTCCAATTCGTCCCCTGCCTTCAGGAGAGACAGCAGAATGGCCGCCGCAAACGCTCCAAGACCGACGTTCACATCGAAAAGAATGACCCCGACGAGCAAGCTGCCGATTACGGCGATTGTGATCCAGTGAGCGGTATCAAACTCGATAGTGCCACTGCCTGAGTTCAAGTTGGATGAATCGCTTGGTGGCACAACCAGTGTCTCCGAATGATAGCGTCCTAGGAGACGCCAGCCACCGAAAATGAAGTAGGCCAGAAACGCAATGACAACGTGCGCTAACATGTTGTTGATGTAGGTCAGTTGTTCAAAGCCGTCCAGGCCGATCTCTGCCATTACTTCATTGACGATTATCCCAGTCGGAGCAATCGGAGAAAGCGACCCCGCGTTGGCCCCATTTCCAACCATGATTGCCATCAGAAATGCCGGAATGCCGACTTGGCCGGCGACCGCCATCGCCATTGGAGCTATGAGGGCAGTCGAGGCGATGTTTCCCGGGCCCACAGATGCCAGGACGAACGCCAGGACGAAGAACATTATAGGCATCACTCCGACGTTGCCGCGGCAGTAATGAACTGCCTTGTAGGCGATCCTGTCAAGAGTGCCGTTGGCTTGCGCCTGCGAGAACAGTAAAGTTACTCCGGCGAGTGTCAGAAACAGTCGTGTCGGGAAGCCATTCATGACTTCGTTGGCGCTCATGCCCGCTATGTAGACACCGGTAATCCATGCTAGAGCTATTGCAAGAAAACCGACATGGAGGCGGATTGTGCAGCTGACAACAATGGCGACGAGTAGGGCTCCAAGCGAAACCGTTGCGGCATCCATCGGCCGTGAGTATAGCTTACGTAGTCCAATATGAACTCAAGACGTAAAACTCTGGGAACCTATTCGAATCGTGAGTGCAAGCGAGATCATTGAGACAAGACTGATTGAACGAGTCGGTTGAGAAGTGGGAGTGGATTGACACGGTGAAAATAAGCACACGCTGGTCACAGATGGTCCTAGGTGGAGGAATTATTGCCGCGCTGTTACTTCCCATTGGGGCGTTGGGAAGTCGTGCCGGACTCTGGTCTTTTACCGTCGGATTCCTTTTTCTGGCGATAGGGGTTGTTGTTGCCCTGCTGACCACGATCTCTGGAAGTTTCGTGGTGGTTCGCGCTTTGCGGCGGACCGCGAGTAGTGACTACCTGGCACCGGGGATAGGTGTTAGCATGTGTTTGTTGGTACTGTTGGTAATTGGTGGCCAGTTCGTTCCAGCGGCCTCGCTACCACCAATTCACAACATCTCGACTGACATAGAGGACCCTCCCCAGTTTGACGCCATCGTTTCTCGGCGGTCCGGTTCGAATCCTCACGGCTATGATGCGAGTCAGAAGATTGGCGATGTAGGTACGCTTGGAGACCTGCAACGTGCCGCATATCCACACCTCGCAACCTTTCGCTCTGCAGTGAGCGTGCCACTTGGACTGGAACGTGCGGTGGCTATCTTGAAAAATATGGGTCTGGAAGTGGTCGCCGTCGACCGAGTAACCGGTAGAGTGGAAGCAACGGCGACGACCTTCTGGTTTGGGTTTAAGGATGATGTTGTTGTGAGACTAAGAGACGACGGTGAAGTTACATCTATTGATCTTCATTCGGCATCGCGGGTAGGTCAAAGTGACTTGGGTGTGAATGCGCGTCGCGTTACCACTTTTCTCCGGCTGTTTGCTGCCATGGAGTAAGAAGACAAATCTAGCGTTGAGCTGTGGAGCTATTGTCCATCGCTTCCATCAACGCACTATTAAGTAATTCCCACGCCCGACGAATGTGGCTCTCAGTGGTGCGAATGTTCCCTACAGCTAGTCGAATGGCGAATTGTTCCTGCAGGCGGGTGTGTGACAAAAAGACTTCACCCGAAGCATTCACAATGTCTAGGATGCGAGTGTTTAGAGCATCAATATTTTCATTGGTTAATTGCCGACCAGATGGTTGAGCGCGGAAGCACACGACGCTCAATGGAACAGGAGCCAGTAACTCAAACTTACTGCTGTCGTCGATCCATTTAGCGAAAAGTTGTGCAAGGCGCATGTGCTCTGCGAGCCGTGACCGGATACCTGATGCTCCGAAGTAACGAAGTACAGCCCAAAGTTTTAATGCACGAAATCTTCGGCCGAGTTGAATCCCTGTATCCATTAGGTTTGTGACACCGACTTCAGCGGTTGATAGATATTCGGGTGTCAGCGCAAAGGTCGTTCGGAGTGTGTCCATACGACGACAGTAGAACGCGCTTAGGTCAAACGGTGTGAACAGCCATTTGTGCGGGTTGACCACTAGCGAATCAGCATGGCTACATCCATCGAGAACGGAAGCGGTCTCCGGTACCAGTGCTGCTGCACCGGCATAAGCGGCGTCAACATGTAACCAGAGTCCGGTACGCTGGCACACCTCGGCGATGTCGCGAACTGGGTCGACACTCGTTGTGGATGTTGTTCCCACCGTCGCGACGACTGCCATCGGCTGGCAGCCGGATGTGCGGTCGTCTTCAATCGCAGCGCGTAACAAATCGACCCGCATTCGGAATTGCTGGTCAGTTGGGATTTTGCGCACTCCATCCTGACCTATTCCCAGCATGATCGCCGCCTTTTCGATTGAGGAGTGTGCTTGGTCTGACACATAAATACGAAGCGGCAAGACGTCTGTTCGACCGGCCAATCCGTGCGCTCGAACATTTGGAACCGCAGTCTCCCTAGCAGCGGCTAATGCGTGCAGACTGGCGATCGACGCTGTGTCGTAGATAACGCCTTCGAAGGATGCTGGTAGGCCTAGCAGTTGCCGTAGCCAACTCAAGGCAACTTCTTCCAGTTCAGTTGCTGCTGGGGACGTGCGCCAGAGCATCGCTTGTACGTTGAGTGCCGCTGTCAGGAATTCTGCCAAAATGCCTGGAGCACTTCCGGACATGGCGAAATAACCAAGGAATCCAGGATGATTCCAGTGTGTAATTCCAGGCAGTAGAAGGGTTTCAAAGTCTCTGAAGATCTCGTCGAATGGCGTTCCAGACTCCGGTGGCCTGGACGGGAGAGCGTCGCGAACAGCCCCTGGGTGGACCCTTGATAACACCGGGTACTCGTCGGTACTTAGATAGGCGGCGATCCAGTCGACGAGCGCGAGAGCTTGGCTCCTGAATTCGTCCGGCGGCATGTCGCCAACGTCGTCTAGGACAGGATCATGGGCCACTGGATTTCATGTGCTTGCGGTTGGTGAGTGGTACGCGTAGGCTTAACCGCGACACGCTTCAAGATTGTAGCATTCACGTTCAGTTGTCTTACACATCTTTAACAAAGGAGTCGGTCGTGGGAGAGGTTGTGCATACCAGTCGGCTGCGCATTGAACGCGTTAAAGGACCAATTCGTCAGGCATTCTTGGAAGGTTTTGATACACCTATTCGTTTTGGCGTGCATGGTGGCATCAAGGATTTTTATGGGGTTGAACCTGATGAAGATGTTCCCGCCACCTTAGACCATATGGTCGCTGCGGTGGGAGCTTGACTGCTCGGCACCCTTGCACGCGCACTGGAGGTGCGCGACATTCCAGCTACACCAGACACGATTAAGGCTACTGTCGAGGGTGACATTGAAGCCGTTGAGAAAGTTCTCAAGATTGTTCGAATTCGCGTTCGCTACGCATTGACGATTCCTCGTGGTCTACGTGAGAAGGCTGAGCGCGCGGTTCTCCGTCATCCAATTAGTTGTCCTGCAGCCAATAGCATCCAAGGCTGTATTGCTTTGGATATTCAAGCCGATATCACAGAAACATAACTACTAATGCGATACCCGGTTCCTGTTTAATTCATTGGCGATGGCTTCCGCAAACTTCATGGTGGTAGCCGTTTCGCCAAGGTTAGCAGTGAGTACGCGACCGGCAGGCAGCACTTTGTAGAGAGCATCAACAATGCGATCAGCTTCGGCATTTTCATTCAGATGTCGAAGCATGAGAACTGACGACAGCAGGAGGGCCGTAGGGTTCGCCAGTTGTTGACCGGCTATGTCGGGTGCTGTTTCGTGACCGGCTTCGAACACTGCGACTTCCTTCCCAATATTCGAGGAAGGGACAAGCCCCAGTCCACCGACGAGACCCGCGCAGAGGTCCGACACGATATCCCCGTAGAGGTTCGGCAGCAGTAGAATGTTGAATTCTGACGGGTCAGGGGGTTGTTGGCCGATCAAGTTGCTGTTGGTGAGGCGTTGTGTGATGTGTATCTGGCAAACCCACCGCGAGGTTTATCTTGACCTTGCACAGGAACTGATGCTGTTTGCCATACGCACCCTGTGGAACAAACGAGTGAGTGCCTTTGTAGACCGCGTGGTCGCGGCTGACGATGTCGGGTTGTTGCGGCAGACAATCACGCCATTCTCGGTCAATTGTCTAGCTGCTGCCTTATTGGCTAGGCGCAACCGCGCAACGGATTATGCCGATTTTGAGGCGCGTGCCCGTCTGGCCATGGGATCGCAAACGAAGGTGGCTCGAAACCATAGCATTGACGCTGCAGTCTGCGCGCTAGCGTGCCACGAGGTCTGTTTTTAGGAAGCGTCATGATAGACTGCCCCCGCCGGAGGTCGTTGTGTCAGTAGAAGGTTTATCCCGTTCGTCATTGATTCCCGCTTTGCAGACCATTGCGACACGACTGCGCATTGAGTCGGTCCGGTCTACATCAGAGGCGGGTAGTGGCCACCCATCAAGCTGCTGTTCAGCAGCGGATATCGTAGCAGCACTTTTTTTTGGCCATATGCGTTTTAATCCCTCTGATCCCCAGTGCGACGACAATGATCGTTTCATTCTGTCGAAAGGACACGCGGCACCACTATTGTATGCCGCGTGGGCTGAGGCAGGATTCATTGACCGCAGGGATCTCATCAGATTGAGAGAGTTGGACTGTGACCTCGAGGGACACCCAACACCCCGTTTGCCGTTCGTTGACGTAGCTACCGGTTCTCTGGGGCAGGGGATTTGTGCGGCCATCGGCATTGCTCTTAATGCCCGTCGTCTTGGGTCGGCTTACCGGACCTATGTCATGGTCGGTGATGGCGAATCAGCCGAGGGGTCAGTCTGGGAGGCTGCCAAGGTTGCCGACTCCTTTGCTCTTGATAATTTGTGTGGGATTACTGATGTGAACGCGCTTGGACAGAGCCGGAGGACTCAGTGGGGCCATGACGTTGATGCCTATGCAGCAAGGTGGCGTGCATTTGGCTGGCATGCGATCGTGATCGACGGACACGATCTTGATGCGATCCTTAATGCTCTCGATGAAGCCAAGAACACTGGCGAGCGTCCGACGATGATTGTCGCGCGGACGCTCAAAGGCAAAGGGATCCCTTTGATGGAGGGGAAAGACGGATGCCACGGGAAAGCGATACAAAAAGGTGCTGATCTCGACGCAACCTTAACTGCCCTAGAAGCTCAATTAGTCGCGGATACTTCGTCCCCAGTAATTCCGAGTCCGCCTATTCGGTCGGTTCCATCAGCTGGCGCAGTGACCAAGCCATTGTCGATTTCTGACTATTCTCTGGGAGACAGCGTTGCCACACGAGAAGCATATGGAACGGCTCTCGCTGAGCTCGGTCGTATTGATTCACGAGTTGTTGCCCTTGATGCGGATGTCGGGAATTCGACCTTTAGCGAAAAATTTGAACGCGTTCATGCCGATCGGTTCTACCAGACTCACATCGCGGAACAGGTGATGGTCGGAGCCGCGATGGGCTTGGCAAGTCGGGGGGCTATTCCATTTCCTTCGACATTTGCCTGTTTTTTGACTCGTGCATCCGACTTTGTCAGGATGGCTGGAATCAGTCGTTCCAACATCAAATTTGCTGGCTCTCATGCTGGTGTCTCGATCGGTGAGGATGGGCCCTCCCAAATGGCCTTGGAAGATATGGCGATGATGCGGGCCGTGCCTAATTGCGCCGTCCTCTATCCGTGTGATGGAGTGAGCGCCGAGAGATTGGTCGAGTCTGCCGCACGTTACGATGGGATGGCCTACATTCGAACCAGTCGGCCCAAGACCCCAGTTATATACAGCCAGACTGAAGCATTTCCTATTGGTGGTTCAAAAGTACTTCACCAGAGTGAAGCCGACGTGGCAACTGTGGTGGCAGCTGGCATTACGGTATTTGAAGCGTTGACCGCATATGATCACCTTCAAGGCGAGGGTGTCTCGATTCGAGTCATTGATGCCTATTCAGTTCAACCGGTTGATGTCGAGTCCTTGGTCACCGCCGGTCTCAAAACAGGATGCAAGCTTATCACTGTCGAAGATCACTATCCGGTGGGTGGTCTTGGCGACGCCGTCAGTGACGCCGTTGCCGACCACGGGATCACGGTTACACGCTTGGCGGTTCGAGAAATCCCCAGAAGTGGAAAACCGAAGGAATTGTTGGATCGTTACGGGATTTCTTCGTTAAGCATCATTGCCGCGGTGCATCGACAGATTGCGGCGGAAGTTTCCATTGCCTCGGGTGATTCGTAAGAACCGCCAAATTGCTGACGAATTACCATATCGTTAGTTGCACCATTCGTGGCTGGTCGCTTGATTTACGACTTAACGGATAGTGCTCCGCGGTCTTGAAGGGCGTCGACTACCTCAGCGTGGTCAGGAAATCGACCAGCTTCGTGTTTCGAAAACACCATGGTGCCGTCCGCAACGACATCAAAGATGCCGTTTCTGCCTTCGACGAGTTCTGATTCAATATCAAACGTGTCTTTTATGGTAGCAGCCAAACTGGTTGCTTTTGGACCATATTTTCAACGGCCACAATAGGTAATCGAGATGTGCATGTTTGACCTCCTATGGTTTGAATGCGACAGCTGTCTCTGCGCTAAAGCGCTTAGACATAAGATCTAATTATTTGCTGTTGCGAATATCTTGATAACCGCGTTGATGTTCTTGCTGTACGTTTCGCTTCGATCGGGTCACCGGGTCCATTGAAACCAGTGTGCTAAGAGTGACTTCTGCCGACTGGAGAATCGCGTTTTCCTCACAAGATTCGCCACTTTTCGAATCGCCTCAGACTGAGTGGGATAGGGATGTATCGTGCTACCGATCAGACTGAGTCCTTTACCAGCCTGCATGGCCACAGTGATCTCGCTGATTAAACTACCAGCATGACCGGCGACTATCGTTGCACCGACAATTGTGTCAGTGCCTTCCCTTACGTGTACTCTGACAAATCCTTCGGATTCACCATCGAGTATGGCCCGGTCGACTTCACCGAGCGGCAGCGTGAATGTTTCAACCTTGACTCCCTTAGCCGTCGCATCGGTTTCGTACATTCCCACATGAGCAACTTCTGGTTCGGTAAAAGTACACCATGGAATGATCAGGGAGCGGGTATCGGCCTTTCCTAAGCCAAATGGATGTGGGAACAATGCGTTTTGAATCACGATTTGTGCCATGGCATCGGCGGTATGGGTGAATTTGAAGGGAAAACAGACATCCCCGGCCGCGTATATCCGACGATTAGAAGTCCGTAGAGAGGTGTCAACGGTGACACCTGCCGAATCGAATCTAACTCCGGCCTCTTCGAGACCAAGGCCATCAATATTCGGGGCACGTCCTACGCCAACGAGAATGTTGTCGACCATCAGCTCGAGTTTTTTGCCATCGTGGGATGTGTAATGGATTAACTTCTGATGGCCACGTCGCTGGACGGCACCAACCTTGATTCCCAATGCAAACGTGACACCATCCCGTTCCATCCGGTTACGGACGATGTCAGCAGCGTCCGTGTCTTCTCGTGGCAGAATGCGATCAAGTTGCTCAAGCAGCGTGACTTGACTGCCGAACCTCGCGAAAGCTTGAGCGATTTCGCACCCGATCGGACCACCACCAATTACGGCTAGGCGTGCCGGTCGTGTGGTCAGTGAGAATACAGTTTCGTTGGTTAGGTAGCCGACATCGTTAAGGCCAGGAATTGGCGGTGCAGCAGCCCGTGCGCCTGTGCAGATGGCAGCATGAGAAAATCGTAACGTGCTGTTTTCAACTTGAATTGTCTCAGGATTGGTGAAGCGGCCGTGTCCGATGAAGACATCTACTCCGAGGTCCTTAAAGCGTTGTGCGGAATCAACTCGACTCAGTTGAGCCCGTAAACGTCGCATTCGCTCCATTACTTTTCCAAAATCCCCGCTGGTTTCGGTAACGGGTGGGATACCAAACTCGTTACCGTTCGCGGCGGCTGCCCAAGCCCTGGCAGCACGGACGATTCCCTTGGAAGGAACGCAACCGACGTTCAGACAGTCACCACCCATCAGATGTCGTTCGATCAGTGCAACACGTGCTCCAAGGCCCGCGGCAATTGCTGCGGTCACTAGCCCCGCAGTGCCGGCGCCCATGACGACGAGGTTGTAGCGCCCGGACGGAGTCGGGTTTGTCCACTCGTTTGGGTGAACATTGGCGACGAGCTGTCGATTGAACTCGTCGTTCGGTTCGACCAAGCTTTCAGCTGGAGACACTAGCGGGCGATTTCACCCTGTCGGAGTGCACGTTGCCGTGTGCGAGGCTCATCGGGGTACAAGTCGGCGACAAATTGTTCGTACCCGTTGAAGATTGGCGTTTCGAACGACTCTTCCGTATCGAGCCAAAACGAAATGTTCTGAGCCCACCGGGGGTGCGGAATATTGGGGTTAATGTTCGAGAGGAAGCCGTATTCGTGCGGTTGCACCTGCCAAAATGTGCGCGGCTCATTTCTCACAAACTCGATCTTCACGATGGACTTTGGGTTTTTATAGCCGTACTTCCAAGGGACGATAATTCGGACAGGTGACCCGTGCTGCCTCAGTAGTGGTTCGCCATAGACTCCCGTAACCACCATCGCAAGCTCGTTCATTGCTTCATCCAGTCGAAGGGCTTCCTGATAGGGCCATGGATACCATGGCGAGCTTTTAAGACCAGGCATTTCGTCACCGACTGCGGCGGTCGTGAATTTTACATAACGCGCTTGGCTATTAGGGTCAGCTCTTTCAATCAGTTTGCTCAAAGGAAATCCTGACCACGGAACGTTCATTGCCCAACGCTCCACACATCGGAAGTGATAGAGCCGCTCTTCGTGTTCGAAGCCGAAAAGATCATCAAGGTCAAGCGTCATCGGGTTGTTGCATTCACCAGAAACTTCAACGCTCCACGGCTCGACCGTAAAATCGCCACAGAACTGCCACACGGGACCACCTCGTCCCGAGAGAAACTCGTAGAAGTTGTTGTGGGAGCCAGCCACTTCTCTGGCCACCAGGTCCTTCCGTTCAATGGCCGTCGGAATTGCATAGGCGGCATTACGAACCGCGGGAAAAACATCCGGTCGCTGAAGCGGGACGTCTATGAGGGAATCCTGGGGGCGTTGTGTCGCACCAGCCGCGGTGCAAGTTGCCATTGGAGCTGCAAGGATGCCCAGGCCAAACGCTGACAGGAATTTCCGCCGGTTGAAGAAGATCTCAGGTGGAGTGATCCGCTGACTTGGAACTTTGGCAGTGAATTTCTGACCCATATGGTTGCCTCCGAGTAGCGATGAAAGCTTCGCTGACCCGGTAGTCTGATGCTCCACGCTATTTTTACTCATACAGACTATCACCAAAAAGCCACGCTTGGCTTCGTTTGAGCAGTACACTGGCCGAACTGGGTTGTTCTTCGATAGCCTTGTCGTGACCTACGCTTACTCGAAGGGAAACATCATGTTCGGATTACGTGCACCGGTCCACAAGCTGAGTCTCCCGGATCCGGCTGACGCATTACCAGGCCGGACGCAGTCCATGGCGGTTCCGGCTGAGCACTTTGCAAGAAAGACACGACTGACACCGCCATTTCCAGAAGGAATTGGATGTGTTTTGTTCGGTATGGGTTGCTTCTGGGGGGCAGAGCGGATCTTGTGGGAGGTCCCAGGCGTTTACACGACGGCTGCTGGATATTCCGCGGGGAGCACACCGAATCCGACCTACCAGGAGGTGTGTACTGGGGAGACCGGGCACAACGAAGTGGTCCTCGTCGCATTTGATCCAAGCCAGGTGACCTTTGACCGGTTACTCCTGACGTTTTGGGAGAATCACGATCCGACACAGGGAATGCGTCAGGGCAACGATGTCGGCACGCAGTATCGGTCTGGTATTTATTGCAAAACAACAGCCCAGCAGCGGGCAGCCGAGGCCTCGCGTGAGGTGTACCAACGGGGGCTATCCGATGCGGGGTACGGTCAGATCTCAACCGAGATACAGCCAGCGGGTCGATTTTACTACGCCGAGGAGTACCACCAGCAGTACTTGGCTAAGAATCTAGGAGGCTACTGCGGACTTGGGGGTACTGGCGTGTCGTGTGGCTAAAGTCTTTCGTCTTTCGAACAATCCCGTTTCAAACTATAAAAATATAGGATCTATTTCTTATGCGGTCCCCGCCGGTGATTGCCAGAATTCAGCAAGGTCTGACAGCGGTCATAGTCATCATGGCCCTTCGGAAGACTCTTACAGTATGCCAATCGTCTCTTCTTGCCATCTGCAGCATTTCGCTTGGATGCGTTCTCTTTGTCCCGGCCAGAATTCAGCCAGGTCTGGCAGCGGTCGTAGTGTTCGTGGTTTTTCGGAAGATTTTTGCAGTATTGCACGCGTCGGTTCTTGTTGCCACGCCGAGAGGAGGATTGCGTTTCACGCCCACCACCTAACTGTCCATTGGTTAACCCAGAAGCCGAAGTGAGGCCGGCCGAACTGGCGTTAGATGACGTTTCTAGAGGAAAACCAACTTCTGTTAGCGCTGAGGGCGAAGACGGTGAGTCATTGCTACAGGCGGTGGAAAGGATAGCGACGATACCAATACACGCTAACACAAGCAATAAACGATCTGACACCGTACAACGATGCATATAGGCCTCTCTTGTAGGTCGGGTGCTATCGGCGTGTCTGCAGCTGGTTGTCCACCTTCAAGACTCCCTGAGTCATACGAACAATCCGTTCCATTTCACGATACTCGATTTGCGACTGGACATAACCAACCAAAGCTACGCTACTGCGGTTCACGATGATGTGATACGGGGGATTCCGCATGCTCATAGTTCGTTCAAAGTGTTGGTTCGAAGCCAAATTGCGGCCGATGTTTTGACGTAGGCGCTCGTCTCCGCTGGACGAGGACTGAACTTCTATCTCGTCGATATAGTCTTGAACACCCTTAAGCTTGGCAACTGTTTCGTACAATTCTCGCTTCTTATTTCGATTGGGTGTGACGCTACCATGTAAGGTCACCACGCCTTGATTGATTCGGCCGTCGACGTAATCCCAAATCGTGAAGTGTGGGTACCGACTAATTGCTTTGCCGACTTCTTGCGCAAGGTCGCTGTCTTCCTCTTCTTCAGGAAGTTGCAATTCGCTCGCAACCGTCTCAACACCTCCAATTTCGAGTGTTCGACGGATTGCTTCATTTTTGGCCAGGAGGTGAGGAACTCGCCCAGTTAACGTGACTTCGTTTCCGATCACCGAGACGTCGACCCGTTCGTAGTCATCTCCCCGAAGGGTGCGTTCGACCTCCTGCTGAATTTTGTTGTACACGTCCTGCTCGGCACCGACCGGTGTGACAGTCAGCCCGGCCACTGCGCCAACGAGTAACAACAGAACCAAAGATAAAGATGTGCGCGGCGATTTCATCGTAACTCCCTTGTGAAGCGTCTGAATCATTATCTTTCTATCATAGACGCTAATCTCGGGCCATTTATTTCACCAGCCGGATATTTACTTCTGAGCTAAACCAATGGCTTCAGCGGCAGGTGAGTCAGGCCATACTGGTGTCGGGCTTGCTACGTAGTCTGCGTGGGCCAGTTGGCTCTGGAAGAATGCCGTCTGGGATGATAAAAAGACCAGCTTTGAAACAAGTCGTGCGACTAAATATGCTTGACCTATGGCAAAACTAAGACTGACCGATGAACCCAATGTGCCCGGGGTCGGTGCAACCAAAGCGTATAGAACTACGATGGCGAGAAAGAGACCGCAGTTTAGGAGGTAGAGACCGAATGTGCCTTTCGGATGCCGGCGAACAAACCTGAACGCCGCTAGCACCGCACCAATCATACTGTGTCTATCTTCGACAATTGCCCGAATTTTGGCGTAGTCGAACACCAAATTGACTGGCAGCAGAAACAACCCGAAAACAATGTACAAAGCCATCCGGATCAGAAGCGCGGATCGCTCGACGACCAAGTTCTCGGTAGCAGCGACATAAACGACGTCGAATAACCAGTTATGAACTAGATTAAACAATATCCAGTATGCTGTCCCCGCCAGTAGGCCCAAGCGAACAAAACGAAAAAAGAAAGTTCCGCAGACGGCGAAAAATCCTGCGCTGGCGGTTCGTCGCTGGCGGGCGAGGCGATCGATGATACCGCCGACCAGAAATATCCAGATTCCCAAATAAACACCGGCGGTGAGCACAATTTCTTTCGAGGGGAGTCTGTTGTCAATGAAATTACTCTGATTGCTCAATACTGCTGCAAAGCCAAGAATCCGTGGATTAAATGTGCGTTTGATGCCAGTCGCTTGTGATTGAAATTCTTCCCACCATTCCCAGTTCACACTGCTGACGGCTGTGTCAGCTGCAGTGCTATTGCCAAGGTCGGTTGCTATGGCCTCATAGATAACTATGCCAAGGGGTATGGTCGTCAACAGAGTGACCATGTAGACGCCCACTACCAAAGTTGGTGCCTTGGCCACCCGCCGAATGCCATCAATCAGTGCGTTCGTCAAATGAAGAACCCGTATGTCAACAGAAGGTCTTGGAGCCAGACTAGCCACGTTAAGCTCCATTTCTTGGCGGCTCTCTCGCCCATCGGCGTTGTGGTCTGGCTGTTATTAGTTGCTTGCGTATCGAGCAAGAGCACCCGATCAGGGTCTACGAAAGCGCGCGTCGCTTTTGCGTCACGCACATACGTGAAGGCTTTCCAGTGACCCGTGCCCTCCCAGGTTTCGCGAACCTCAGATCCGTCTTGAAATTCAGTGAGAATGTCTACCGGAAACGTGCCATCACCGTAACGGCGCACGACGACGGTCGTCTCAAACATTCCCGCGTCAGACGTTTCTTCGAAAGACGGTTGGCCCTCTCCAAACAATCCACGGCGGTTGATTTGCCGACTGGTGAAGTGGTCGATTCCGTAGTCAAACGTGCTTGCTTCGCCGTGGGCTTGGTCGAAGAACCAAGAGAGGTCCTGTTCACTGGCATCACTGATGGCCCGAAAAAAGTCAGCGGGTTCTGGATGAGCGAATCTCCATTCTTCGTAGAATGCTGACATGCCGCGCCGGAGAGTTTCCCAACCCAAGTGCCGTTCGAGTGTGTGCAGCCAGAGTGCCGTTTTGTCGTAGGTGATACTGCCGGCCGTCCCTGGCCAATACTGAAATGTTGGTGTCGATTGGGGGTCTTGGCGGGCATTACGGCGGTAACCGGTCACGCGGTCGCCATCGATTGTTCGAGACCAAGGAATGTCCTTCACTACCCAAGGAACAAAACCGCCAAAGAACCGGATGGCCCGAAATTGAGGATTGAATGATTCTTCAAGCACTCGGGCTGTTGCAAAGGTGGTCAGGCCTTCGTCGAGCCACGCATGCTCGAATTCATTATTTCCTACGGCACCGTACCAAAACTGGTGTCCGGCCTCATGGACGGTCACAGCTTCCGGTGTGGCGACGTCGTTGGGTGCCAGCCATCGGGTGCCTCCAGTAAAGAATGTGGGGTATTCCATGCCACCTGAACCACTTTGCCAGGCTGGGTCGACAACCGTCACGTGGCCGTACGGATAGGCGCCGAACCACTCGCCGTAGTACTGCAGTGTCTTGCGGGTTGCCTCGAAATAGCGCGAAGCTTGTGTAACGTGTTCGGGCTGGATTAATAGTCGAATCGCCACATCTGGGAGATCCGGGTGAGTAAAGTGGTCCCAGAGGTCGATCAGATCAGGACTGGTCACCCAAGCAAAATCGTGGACGTCTTCTTGGTGGTAACTATGCGTTGTGGTGCCATCATCGTTGTCGGCTCTGCCGTTTTCTGCACCGGTTGCTCCGACTGTCCAGCCTTGGGGGACAGTGATCCTGACGTCGTAGACACCGTAATCTGAGAAAAACTCGGTTGACGCATGGAACTGGTGACAATTCCACCCGGTGTCTTCAAGGACACCAATTTTTGGGAACCATTGGGCAATGAAGAAGTAATCACCGATCGCACCAGTTCGGGCAAATGTTTTTGGAATTCGAGATGCCCACTCAATTTCAAGAGTCACCGTTTCGCCAGGTTCGACCTGATTCGGAAGGTCGATAGCGAGCACAGTTTGGTCATCAAGATTTCCATCATCTGGTGAGATGTAACGAACTTCTTGTGTGAGATTCACGGGCGCTACGGGATCTTCACTAAGCAGACGAACTGCAGTGATTTCGATCCATCCCCAGGCGTCTTCGGTTCTCCCATGTAGGCGATTTCCTCGACCCAACAAACGTTCGCGCATCCAGGTTGACTGCGTGTTTTTCCAGGCGTTGTAGTAGAGGTGAAACTGCAATTGCTTGGTAGCGATGTTGGCAATGTTTCGCCAAGTCACGGTTTCGCGGCCGGTTAAAGTGCGACGGCCAGGGTCCAATCGGACATCGATCGAGTAGTTTGCGTTGCGTGGCGATGGCGTCCCAATCACTTCGCCGGTCTGGGGTGATTGAGGTTGCTCGACCGTTAAGGCCAGCCCCACGGAATCTGTTTTGGCAATTTGACCCGCTAGCCACCCGCCTAGGCACAAAGTGGTGAGGCCAACGAAATAACGAATAAACCGTGATGATGGACGGCTGTCCATATGTTCGAGAATTTTCAGTTTACAGCGACGAGTGTTATTTGTAGTTTTCTCGCACCGGGTGGAATACATCCAGAAAACGGCATTGGGTGATAGCGCGACCTGAATGCACGGCTCCTGACGGGGTTACAGCGACCTCACCGTTTGTCATTAGATGGCTCTGGCTACCTATGTTCGTCATGAATTTCCCAGCTACCGAGTTGGACACCTGTTTATGTTGATGTAAGTGTTCCGAAAGCTCAGCACCAGATTCGATTTCCCAGTGCATCAGCGGTACGTTCTCCGCTTGAACGGCACGGCCGCAGAATTCAGGGATGAACTCACGCTCCTGAATGTCCTGAACTTCAAAGGAGACCATGGGTTAATAGTAATTGGAGTCAGGGAAGAATTGCGCTTCCCTGACTCCCGATTTTCGGGTGAAACTCTATTCGTCAAGCCCAAATGTGTAAACGACGTTTCCCGCGGCGACTGTTACGTATTGTTGACCGTCGACGGCATAGGACATCGGTGCTGAGTGTACCCGCTCACCAAGTTGAATGTGCCACAGTTCTTGCCCACTGACTGCATCGAGGGCGTAAAAGTATCCGTCAACGCCGCCGCTGAACACCAAGTCTCCAGCCGTTGCTAGAACACCGGCAGTCGCTCGAGGTTGTAGGAGGAACTCCCAGCGAACATCTCCTGTCCTCGGGTCAATGGCACGGATGGCGCTCTGATAGGCATCTTGCGGTAGCACGTTCTCTCCACCGCCTCCGGTGAAGCGTTCGCCTTCCACGTAATCCTCATCGCGTTTGAAATACTTCTGCTCGCCGTCGTAGGCATTGACGTAAAAGAGCTCGGTTCTTGGGCTATAGGCTGGTGACCACCAGTTGGTTGCACCGCCAATTGACGGCGCGACAACTACACCTTCCTCGGTCGGAGATGTACCTGGTACTCGGATTGGACGCCCGTTTTCGTCTAGGCCTTCGGCCCAAGTTTGATTCGCATACGGTTTCCCGATCAGAAACTCCCCGGTTTCGCGGTCAATCGTGTAATAGAACGCGTTGCGATTCGCCCACATCATCACTTTTCGCATCTCACCATCAAACTCGAGGTCGGCCAAGATCGGAACCTGGATTGCATCCCAGTCGTGCACATCGTGAGGCGTGAACTGAAAGTACCACTCGAGGTCACCCGAATCACCGTTAAGTGCTAAGGCCGAATCCGAATAGAGATTGTCGCCCATGCGGACGTCGCCATTCCAGTCCGGACCCGGGTTGCCCGTGCCCCAATAGACCAGGTCAAGGTCCGGATCATATGATCCTGTGATCCAACTGGCCGACCCACCAGTTCGCCACGAATCGCCTGCCCAGGTTCGGTTGTCAGGGTGGTCCGGACCTGGAATTGTGTCGGCCCGCCAGAGAAGCGCTCCATCTTCCGCGTTGTACGAGTCAATAAACCCTTTGATTCCGAATTCGCCTCCAGCGATTCCTGTGACCACTTGGTCCTTCACAATCAGCGGCGCTGCCGTCTTGCTATACCCCGCTCGATAGTCGGCAACTACCGAGTCCCATACGAGATTACCGGTTCGTGCGTCGATGCCAACGAGGTGGGCGTCAAGGGTGCTCATGTAGAGCGTTTCTCCGAGTATGGCGACGCCACGGTTGTTACGTCCACAGCAGATTCTGAGGTCGTCGGGGAGTTCGTGGTTATAGCGCCAGAATGGCCGCCCTGTTGCGGCGTCCACGGCAACGACGTTACTTGGAGCCTCAGTTATGAACATGACCCCGTCCACGACAATCGGTGTGGTTTCAGCGCGATCAATTTCTGGAATTTGATAGGCCCACTTCAATTCAAGCCCACCAACGTTTCGATTATGGATACTGTCGAGCCCACTGAACCGTTGGCTGTCCAACGTGCCAGAGTACATTAGCCAGTTCTCAGGCTCGTCGGCTGCATTGACCAACCGTTCCCATGTAACTGGGGTTAACGAAGGGGTCGCGATATTGGAATTCGACTCTTGGCCAAGCACGAGTTGAACAGACGCGAATAGTGCAACAACCAACACAAACCGTTTCATTGGGAAATCTCCTTCCGAAGCGAGAAGAGATAAGCAACGAGGTCGTCGATCTCTCCTGCAGTCAGCGTTTCTTCGTAATTCGGCATGGTGCTATTTTCCATTCGATCATAGGAGCGGATATCGGTTTTTGAAAACGACCAAAGGCGTTCGTCTTGGTCCATCAGTCGAATCGTAAATGTATCCTCATCCATCCGTAAACCCTCAACAACCGTACCGTCCGCCTGGGTGACCGTTACGGTCCACCAACGAGGTTCGACCTCATCTTCAGGTGACACAAGGTCGGCCATTAACTCCGCTGGTCTCCGACGTTCTCCGACGCGGGACAGGTCAGGACCAAGCCTGCTGCCGTCTGCATTGATCATGTGGCAACTTGCGCAGTCACCTTTGCCGGCGTAGACCTGACGCCCCGTTGTAGCGCTGCCTGGCAAGGAGACATCGGCTGGGTTCGTACTCAGAGAGTCGACATAGGACACGAGTTGCCAGACATTCTCATCAGGTGTACTCGGCGTGATCGGAAGCATGGCGGTGCCACGCACACCGTCCCGTATGACGTCGAAGACACCGGCTGGTGAACTGGCATTGGCAAACCGTCCGGTTGTCAGGTCAGGTGCTCCCGTTTCGTCGTTTCCACCTGCATCTTGACCGTGGCAACGAGAGCACTGCCTCAAGAAGAGTCGCTCACCCATTCTGACATCGAACCTCGTGGTGTACGGGTTCTCATCGGCTGCACCTGCCCGGTCCGTGACCTCGGGTTCTTGGGCCCATAGGCCGGTAACTCCAACCGCACAAATGGCAGCCGTCAGAAGGAGTGCTTTTGTCGAATCAAACCAACTGGTCCAGTGCATAGCACGCTCCTTGTCCAGGTCCGGACGACCGAGTCGCGGACCGACTGAAATCGATGTTCGGCATTATATCGCCCGCCGGGCTGTTCAGGTGCCTTTAATCCGCAGAAAGAGTTCTCGGGCCTTTCGGACGATTCCTCGCTCAAATCTTCCAATCGAGCGATATCGGTGGGCCCGAGTTCTCAGAAGTCGCTTCGTTTTGACGGCCGACAATTTATTAAGGTGGTGGATGGCGCGTTCCATCAGCAGCCGGGCGGCCGCATCGACGTTTCGGTGAGCACCGCCTTTTGGTTCCGGCACAATGTCATCGATGATTCCGAGTTCTAAGAGGTCGTGGGCACGAAGTCGGAGGTCAGTAACCAATTCATCAGTTTTTGAGGCATCATGCAGCAGTATTGCGGCGGCACCCTCCGGAGCGATCACAGAGTAGATGGCGTACTCTTGCATCAGGATCTTGTCCGCTAGACCTAGTGCTAGTGCCCCACCGCTTCCGCCCTCACCAATAACGATGTTAATGATCGGCACCTCCAATTGCGCTAGTGCTGCGAGGTTTTCACCAATCGTCAAAGCAATTCCGCGATGTTCTGCCGCTAAACCTGGAAAAGCGCCCGGTGTATCCACAAGAGTTATGACTGGAAGAGAACACTTCTCAGCGAGGCGCAAGAGACGTTTAGCTTTCCGATAGCCTTCAGGCAACGGCATAACTTGTCCGGTTTGTGCAATCAGAATGATCGGGTGGCCTTGGAGGTCTGCGATACCACCAACGATCGCTGGGTCGTCCCCGTAGCATCGGTCGCCGTGTAGTTCGGAAAACGATAAAAACAGACGATCGATATAATCACGTGCCCGAGGACGCTCCGGTAACCGTGCGAGTGCGATGACCTCGGCTGCTTCCTTTGACAGCTTCGGTGTGGGAGCCAATTGAACAGGGGGCCACTGGGATGGTCCGTCTGTCTTTAGTTGAGAGACGAGTACTGCTAATTTGTTTCGCAACTGGTGTCGCGGCACGATCATGTCGATCATGCCGTGTTTAAGTAGTGTTTCAGCGCGACGTTCTTCCTTCGGGATCTTTTCTGCAATAGTGCCTTCGACAACTCGCGATCCAACAAATCCAATCTGAGCACCGGGTTCTCCGATGAGGATGTCTCCGAGTGACCCAAAACTAGCGAACGTACCTCCGAAGCTTGGATTGGTCAGTACCGAGACGTAGGGAAGTTTTGCGGTTGAATGTTCTGAAACGGCAGTGGCCGTCTTAGCCATTTGCATCAGAGCTAGCATGCCTTCCTGGATGCGCGCCCCACCGCTGGCCAAAATTGATACGACTGGAAGTTTTTTTTTGGTCGCAATTTGAAAGGCACGCGCCACTTTTTCACCGACGACCGACCCCATCGTCCCACCTAAAAAATCGAACGCCAGTGAAATCAGTACGAGGGGTCGACCATCCAGACGGACTTCGCCTGACAGCGCAGCTTCGTGCATGCCCGTTCGTTGTTCAGCTTCCCTCAGTCTGTCTCGATACGGAGTCGGATTCTTGAACTTCAGTGGGTCGACAGAAAATAGACCCTTGCCGATTTCTGCGAATGTATCGGGGTCAGAAAGGTGGTCGATCCATTCCTGCGCGGTCAATGGAGCGTGCCAGCCACATGATGGGCACACATGTAGTTCAGACAGAAACTCAGCTTCTGTGTGCTCTTTCCCACACGAATGACATGCCACGAGTGTTTTGTTGCCCGAATTAGAAGGGGTTGATTCGCTCACGGTTGACCTCTTGTTGTCGCCACGTTGATTAGATGTCACCAAGGGCAACTGACAACACCAGACTTCGTATGATCCGCAAGCCAAAAAGCAGGACCAGCGGCGAGAAATCGAGCCCTCCAGTGCTTGGTAGAATTCGTCGGATTGGACTGAGCAAAGGCTTCGTCAGTTTTTGCAAGACACTTACAATTTGATGGTCTTGGGGAAGGTTAATCCACGAGACCATCACCGACCCGAAGACCACGAACGAATAGAGATCCAAGAGTTGGACAAGAATCACAGTTCCATTCTAGTTCAGCCTTTGCTTTCTGATCTTTGCGGAACTCCCGGTGCAGTGCTCAGCGTTGACTATGGACAGACCCGTGTCCAGAATCATTCATGCGGATACTGCTGTTAATGCGCCACGCCAAGTCGAGTTGGAAGCACGACAAGCTATCAGACCATGACCGCCCACTAAATAAGCGAGGGATGGGCGATGCGCCGCGAATGGGGGGGTTGCTTCGGGAGAAACGCTTGTTACCGGAGGTCATTATGAGTTCTACGGCTCTGCGGGCAAAAACGACGGCGGAAGAGATTGCTAGCAGTATTTCTTTTGAAGGCGTCGTGGAATTCGACCCTAATCTTTACCTCGCGGATCCAGACACCATTGTGGACGTCGCTCGGCATGCCCATGTAGGCGCTGGCCCTTTGTTGATTATTGCCCACAACCCGGGATTGGAAGGGTTGATTACGCGGGTGACCAAGCGAGACGAGCAACTACCGACAGCCGGCATCGCTCACATTCGTTTGCCCATTGACCGGTGGCACGCTTTCCGGGTGTCCACCTGCGGCGACCTGGTAGACCTGTGGTATCCGAAAGGGATTGCGGAATAGAACGCCTTCGAAACAAGAACGTTTCGCCTCGGAACTGTTTTGATTGAAGAACAGACTTCACCTTAGTACTGTTTAGCGAGTCTATTCGATATAACCATCGTAGCCAGTATGCCCAATATCTTCAGTAAATGGTCCAGCAAAAGCCTTTGTGCCGGGAAACTTCTTAGCCCGAAACCTGTATCGGGAAACTATCTGGAGTGCTTGACCAAAGACCTAGAAGAAGCAGAGTTAGTTCGATTTGTTGTTGCCTATGTGAGCCTGAAAGGTCTTAAAGCGATAGGGCTCAAGAATATCGCTAGGGTTCTTGAACACCCCCAGTCCTTTGGTGTCGCAAGCCTCGTCTGCTTCACTGGTTATAAGCCTCTGATGACACTTAATCAATTACTCGTTGAGTCTCATCAGGATGACGAACCTCGTCTGAAATATTTCATTGACCCAAAAGGCAAAGCAAAAGATGAACCACACCTAACACTTCTTCACGAGAAAGTGGTCTACATCAAACTGGACCAATCCCGAGCCGTAATCTATCTCGGTTCGCATAATTGGTCTGCGCCTGCATTAGGTGGAAGGCCAACTACAACCCATCGCAACGCGGAGATTTCGTTGCGGATTGAGGTTCCATTTGTTGATTCAGACCTTGAAGGCAAAGACCATAGCTTGGCCGCTGAAGTCAATCGACACATGAAACATTGCTGAAACTATAAGACTTGCAGAACCGTAACTGTTGCCAACAAAGAAGTGTTTAAAGACTGGCGGTCAAACAACTGCGACAAGCAGCAAAAACTAGAACCCCTGTCTGAAAACATCGCGATTCTTGCTGTCAATACGAGTAGTGCTCCGGACTGGAACACACTGGAGAATGTTGGACTCTATTTCAGGAGCCTTGTTGAACCAGAGGAGGGCGAGTTTTTATGGACCGCTCAGAATGATGCTCGACTGTTCGTATTGGTGTGGTCGTGCATTGATGATTTGAAATCGAGAAAGTTCCCGATCCTGCTTATTGGCAGTACAACCAT